>Ga0247736_10000013_pt1 | contig 283820 bp, 264 predicted proteins | sample UWRJL193509B2_FD_180935 | JGI IMG/M metagenome (GOLD analysis project Ga0247736, IMG submission 180935) | Plant litter microbial communities from Arlington Agricultural Research Station in Wisconsin, United States - UWRJ-L193-509B-2 | ecosystem: Environmental > Terrestrial > Plant litter >...
CGTCAGAGATCACAACCCCTCTGATCACGCCCGAGTCTTTGATCTTTACAGATTGTTCTTTACTTAAATTTTTCAGATCGGCGATAGAGATTTGTTTTGCCGGAGGGGTAACCTTTATTTCCGGGTTGTCATTTTTATCTTTGGTGCATGCAGTTATGCTGCAAATAAAAAATAAAAATAGTGCTGTTTTCATCAGATCACGGGGATGTATTGTTTTCATACGTATTTATAGGTGGTTAGTTAATAAGAAAGCTGTCTGGTCTGGCACTGTCTTTTAAAAAACGCCTGAATGCGGATATTGACAGTAGAATTGATAACAGCGGGAACATGTAATAAAATATCATTACTCAAATACTTAGTGTTATCATCACCAGAACCCATAAAAATTGTGGCGGAAGTAACAAAATGCCCGTAAATTGAAGGTACACCTTTCATCATACATTGATTTAAACGATAAATATATTTGGTTTGTGTCGCCCCGTCTGTTGCCATGCAAGCCGAACTTCAGCAATATACATCATTAAAAAACATATAAAGGTAACTTTATTGTCTCAAAGAAGAATATGTAGTAAAATAAAATCTAATTACTCAATATAAAGACATTTTTTAGAAAACAGATTTAGAGGGCGCCTGCTTCAAGAATCATCATTTCTTTGCGAAAATCAGCAATATCCTAATCGGTTCATAGCGTCCAGGCAAAAGAGTAGTTTTGCTGATTGGACGAAAAAAAATCGGGCGGATCATCGGAGGATCATTGATTAAGTAGTTGTCGCAATTCAGATTTAATGTGATCACTTTCTAATGATGACAAAAGAAAATACACCTAAAACACGTCAATGCAGAGATGATCCGGAGGTTATTGCCTGAAAAAACCAGCAGAGATACAGAGTTTTGACTACTGGAGAGCTTTATTTTAGTATTGTGGTTCCCGCAAAGGGTTATCTGAATCCGCGTCACTGCCTTTGATCTCTTCTGCTGCATCTCCAGCAGTCGGAAGATCATCTGAACCGGTATTGGTATCAGCATCTGCATCACTCCCTTTCAATTGTTCAGCTTTCTCATCAGCGGTCAGCTGATCGTCGGCAACTATTGACGGATCAATTTGTTTCTCATCAGCTTTTTTGTAGATATCTTTAAGGTCTGCTGCTGCCTGTTTTTCGTTCATCTCTTTTTGTTCCTGATCCATAATTAATTGATTTCTACTATTAATACATTCAGATTGCCAATAGGTTTTAAAAAATTATTTCCGGAGCGGACTAAGCGTTGTCAACTGATAAATAAAAATTACAAAATCGGCGTCTCAACCAATAATAAGTTTCGCTGAAAAAGAAATTTCAAGAACAATTAAGAAGTCATTTCAAACAGATAAGAATAGTAAAACTAAAATGTAAACTGAATAATTATAACGTAGCACTTTCAATAAACTCTCCAAGCTCTGCTGCAATTTGGTTTACCTCCTCAGTTGTTCCTTTCCAGATTAACCTATTGTCAATTGCATCTGCCCCGTCAACAAACAAATGTCCTAATTCGGTATCATCTTCTGTCTCGATACAGTATTGACCCGACTCATCTATCGGATAGTTAATAGTGAGGATCATCTCCCCGGTATTATAGTGAAGTGTATCCATAAATGTTATAACTATATATTACTCTATAAGTTTTGTTCTGCCTTGCATTTCACTATAAAAGTTTGACACAGCCTATAAAAATTTCATAGTCCACCGCTAACAGCTATTCAATGCAATATTCTTAAAAGAGAAAGTATATATTAACAGCTACAGCCCTCTATTGATCAATGGATCCACACTATTGTGTGATAAACACCAGCCCTCATCAAAATATAGTCATACCATGTTTTGGTTCATAAAAATACACCAAACCGCAAAAATTGCATTGTAGCATAGGGAGTATTACACTAATTTTGATATCAAAACTAAAAATTTAGATATAATGAATATTAGCGTATTAGAACCTAAACATTGGAATACTGTTAAAGATATTTATCTGGAAGGAATAATAACCGGACAGGCAACGTTCCAAACGGATGCGCCCGCATGGGAGGACTGGGACAAGGGGCATTTGTCCACGCTGCGGTTTGTAGCTCTCCATGCAGATCAGGTTGCAGGATGGATCGCACTAACACCCGTATCTGGCAGATGTGTTTACGCCGGTGTCGCGGAAGTAAGTGTTTACGTTGCTGAAAAGTTTCGCAGACAAAAAGTAGGATATTCTTTATTGCAGCACTTAATTAACGAAAGTGAACAACAAGGTATATGGACATTGCAAGCAGGAATATTTCCTGAAAATACCGCAAGCCTGTCTCTGCATCAAAAATTAGGATTTCGGATTATTGGCTACAGAGAGAAAGTTGGGAAACAACATGGCATATGGCGAAATGTAAATCTGTTAGAAAGGCGAAGTAAGATTGCCGGAACTGAATAAATCATAAATTTCAGGACTATTAGGGTACATGGACGTATGATATATTATTGTTCTCATTTTCCATTTGTTTTACTCAATGCTTTTACATGCTGCAGATGCATTTTCAGTGTTGGCAAATATTTAGCTGCATAAGCTTTAATCTGCGGATCTTTAGTAACGGATCCCTGTTCGAACATACTGACAGCTTTGGTGTGGTCGGCAATCATCTGTTTCACATAATCATTATCAAATGTTTGACCTGATGACTTTCTTAACTTTTCCATCTTTTCAAAAGAGGTGCTGCCAAGCTGATTTAAGATTGCGCCATCTGGTAACGCAATGCGTTTGGCAGCAGCTAAAGTTTTCAATTCGGCATTCGCTTCCCCGTGGTACCGTATCATCATCGCTGCGAACTTCTTCACCGCATTTGTTTGCGCATTTTTTACTGCCAGCTCACTTAATTGCAGCTCAGAAAGACCGTTGATCATCGCCATTTTCAAAAACCACTCTGCCTCATATGCAGGCCCGGTAGTTCCCGAATCTGCCGATGCTGAAATTGGAACCGCGCTAGCGCTGCTCTCTTCTACTCCACTGGTAGTGTTCGCTGTCCCCATAGTACCGGCAGTTTGTCCGGGGATCGCATTTCCTGATGTCCCTATAAGTGAACCTGTCGCAGAGACCCCACCTGTTGCACCACTTCTGGCTATGCTGGTACTGTCGGCACGCGGTAAGACATCACGCGAAGTATTTATGCCCGTAGTGCCCACCCCTGCAGTCCTGGAACTGAAGCAGGATGCCGAAGTTAAAGCAGCGATTCCGATAACCAGTATATTTCTTAAGTTGTTCATTAGAATAATATTTTATGAATAGAACATAGTATTTTCAGCTGCTTTTCGTGTTTTCAACGCCTATAAACTATCATGAGCGCGTATGCAACCGGTCAGGTGAAATATAAGCTCATGATAGTTTCATATATAGTTACAGTAACTGATCAAAATGGATCGGAAACTGGTTAATACGTTTTCCAGTTGCATGATAAATAGCATTGGCTATAGCAGCAGGCATCGCAACCAGGCCTATCTCTCCTACCCCCTTGGTACCCAACTCATTAATAACGTCGTCCTTTTCTTCTACAAAAAGCACCTCCAAATCATGAATATCTGCATGTACAGGTATGTGATATTCTCCTAAATTCTGGTTGATATATTTACCCAGTGTTTTATCTAGAATCGTTTCTTCACGTAAGGCCTTGCTTAAGCCCCATATCATACCACCTAAAATCTGGCTCCTCGCTGTTTTAGGATTTATGATCTTACCAGCAGCAACCGCAGTAAGGGCACGGCTTACATTAATTACACCCAGTTCTTCATCTATTTCAACTTCCACAAAAGCCGCGCTATGTGCTGCACGGGAATACTTTCTCAGCTTTAGTGCATTAGGTAGGCCTGTATTGGTTGTTCTGATCACCTTACCTTTATTTGCAGCGATAAGATCCTTAAAGGATATCCTGGTCTCTGGTTTGGCTGCAAGGAAAATAAAGCCATCACTAAAGTTCAGCTCTTTCTCCTCTGCAAATACTTTGTCCATGCTCTTTGCCATTTTAAACAGCTTTTTCCGGAGCGCTTTACCTGCTGCCTTTATTGCTGAACCGACTGACGATACTGTAAATGAGCCACCCTGGATCGGTGCAAATGGCATTTTGCTATTGCCATAATCAAAATGTACATCCTCCACCCTCATTCCCAGTTCATCAGCAGCAATCTGGGTCATAACTGTCAGTGTTCCTGTACCAATATCAGTAACAGCACTTTTTACATGGAGTTTACCATCCCTGGTAATGATCATCTCTGCCCTGGCTGGTACCTGCATCGCATCCCAGATACCTGTAGCCATTCCATAACCTACCAGTTTATTACCTTTGCGCATACTGCGGGGTTCCGGGCTGCGATTGCCCCATCCAAATTTTTCAGCTCCCTGACGGTAGCACTGTTCCAGTTCTTTACTGGAATATGGGCGTTTTTCTACATGGTCGTAGGTCGTATAATTCATCAGCCTCAGTTCGAGCGGATCCATATTCAATTGGTAAGAAAGATCATCCATTGTACTTTCAATAGCATGCATCCCTGTACTCCCGCCTGGCGCACGCATGTCTACCGGGCTATAATGATCCAGCGGCACCAGCTGGTATTTCAATAATGTATTGTCTGCAGGATAAAGCATTGGAGCCCAGTTAACTACCACTTCGGTATAATCCTCAAATCGTGATGTCTCCGCAAATGCTTCATGGTTTATCGCTGTAAGCTTACCCTTATCTGTTGCGCCAAAACGGGTATGCTGTATGGTTTGCGGCCGGTGTCCGAAAGTAAACATCTGGCTCCGGTCCAATGTTACCCGTACATGTCGTTTAAGTTCTAATGCAGCCAGCACAGATAAGAATAACTGATACTGGGGGCGTAATCCTGATCCGAAAGCACCACCAACATAGGGTGACACTACCCGAACATTTTTATAATGCAAGCCAAAAACATTTGCAACATACAACTGGCAGTTTACCGTGCCCTGGGTTTTATCATAAATAGTCAGCTTGCCTTTTCCTTCATAAAGCGTAGTCGTAGTAAACAACTCCATAGGATTATGGTGCTCCGTGCCATGTACAAAAGAACCAGTTGCTTTAAATGGTGCTTCAAGATATGCTTGCTCAAAATCGCCGGTTGGTTTTGGCGGAGGTGGTTTAAGCAAAGAGGCCAGTCCCATTTTTGCGTCACGTGCCTTATCAAGGTTAGAGGCAAGATCTGTAGAGAACGTTGCTTCTTCATAATCTATTGTGATGATCGATGCAGCATACCGTGCCAGTTCAAATGTTTCGGCCACCACCAACGCGATAGGTTGTCCATTATATTTGATCTCGCTATCCTGCAAAGGGCGGAATGCAGAACCGGGAGGCGCATCCATATCCGCATACTGCATATCAAACCAGGCTAATGATGGTCGGTTCTCATAAGTAAAAACCTTAACTACACCAGCCAGTGCTTCTACCTCTGCAGTATGAATTTTAATGATTTTCCCTTTGGTTATCGTACTGTTGATCACATAACCATAAAGGAGGTCCGGCACATTATATTCGCCGCTATATTTTGCTGCGCCTGTTACTTTTTCATAACCTTCCAGGCGGCTTAGTGGTTGTCCTATTGCGGGTTGTATTTTCATATGATCAGGCTGATGGCTGTGCGCCAGGTAATTGTGATTCGGGATTCAATGCCATCATACAATTACGTATGATCGCCCTTCTGGCCAGTTCAATTTTAAAAGCATTATGTTCAAACCCTCTGGCATCTGCTAAAAGAAGATCAGCTGCTGCTGCAAAACTGTCACGGTCGGGCTGTTTCCCTGCTAATAAATCTTCTGCTGCTTTAATGCGCCATGGTTTATGGGCAACACCCCCAAGAGCGATGCGGGCGGCTTTGATGATACCATCTTCCAGTTCCAGTGCCGTGGCTACTGATACCAGTGCAAAAGCATAAGAATTACGGTCGCGCAGTTTAAGGTACGAGTAGTTCGTGCTAAAGTTCCCGGCAGGTAATTCAATACCTGCGATCAGTTCTCCATGCTGCAAATTATTGTCTATATGCGCAGTGTCTCCGGGCAACCTGTGAAAATCGGCGAAAGGTAAACTTCTGGCGCCATCCGTACCAATGATATGCACTACCGCATCCAGCGCAGCCAGGGCCACGCACATATCAGAAGGGAACACGGCTATACACTGCTCACTGGTACCCAAAATAGCCATGATACGGTTATAACCGCCCATTGCCGAACAACCTGATCCCGGCACTCTTTTATTACAGGGGGCTGCTGCATCATAAAAATAATAACAGCGGGTCCTCTGCAGCAGGTTGCCCCCATTAGTAGCCATATTGCGGATCTGTGCCGAAGCCCCTGCCAATATAGCCTTTGAAAGCAGTGGATAATGTGTTTCTACCAATGGATGATAGGCTGTATCGGCATTGCTGACCAGTGCACCTATCCACAGGTTACCATTTTCCTTCAGTTCTATGGTATGAAAGTCGGGCAGCCTGGTGATATCAACTAAAGTATCTGCGACAGTCAGGTTATATTTTAAAAGATCCACGATGTTGGTTCCGCCAGCGATAAACTTGTTGCCCGCATTTTCTGAAACAACGCCCAAAGCTTCCTGAGTTTCCCTCACCCGGATAAAATCAAAGTTATTCATCCTGCGCCTCCTTTACTTCCATAATTGCATCGATAATCTGCATTCCTGCACCGCAGCGGCACAAATTACCACTCATCAGTTCTGCAACCTCTGCCCTGGTTTTTGCTTTGCCTTCTTTAAGCATTCCCATAGCACTGCAAATCTGACCGGGTGTACAGTAACCGCATTGAAAAGCGTCATGGTCAATAAATGCCTGCTGTAGGGGGTGCAGGCCTTTATCTCCGATACCTTCAATAGTTGTAATCTCCGATCCATCTTTCATTACTGCCAGCGTAAGGCAACTTAAGATCCGTTTATCATCACAGATCACCGTACAGGCCCCGCATTGTCCGTGGTCGCATCCTTTTTTTGTTCCGGTCAGGTCAAGATATTCCCTCAGTGCATCCAGTACGCTCACATACGGCAAAACTTCTAAGGAGCGCAGCTCTCCATTAACCGTAAAACTGATAAACTTCGGAATGCCTTTATTAGTGGGCGATATTCCTTTAAGCGTTGTTTCCATATGAATTAGAATAATTTGGAAGATTAATAGCTTTTTACAGAAGAAATAAACGCTGGATAAGCAGCGGTTTATTTAACGAGATGCACTCGCTTTTCCGGTAAACACTATAATTTACCTTGCAACACATCGTATTCAAGAATGTTTTTCGTTTTATCTGAAGACAATCAACACAATCAGGAATGGCAGCGAAATGGCACCCCGTAGAAACCTGTTATTATTCCATTTTCTATGCTGAAAAGATTATGGTCTCCGATATATACCTAAAATGTTCAGAGTTTACAGCGCTTTTATTCAGATATATCAACTGCGATGATGCTTTTGAAAAATTTAATTACAATTACATCGGCATCTGGTGGATAAATATGTCCACCCGAATGTTTGCAGACTAAAACCGGAGCCTTTAGTGAGGATGGATAAACAACAGTATTCGCTTCATAAGGGCGTCCGGTAGCGCTGCATTTGTTTAACTTTAACAGCTTCGCAATCTCCATCTGCTGCCAGCTGGGTTTAACAATCAGATCTTTTTCGCCCATGATATGCATCACAGGTTTAGGTGTCAGCTGTTCGTTAAAACGAAACGCAACAGCAGCTGACGGAGCCATTGCCGCAAATACATTACCACGCATAGCCCACAATAAATAAGTAAAACTACCACCGTTAGAGTGGCCGGTAGCATATATCCTTTTATTATTTACCTGGTACTCCTTTCGAATGGTTAGCAGGATCTCATCAACAAAATGGATATCGCGATCGTTCATATCGCCCGGCGCCTGTTGCCAGCCCGAAAGCTTTCCCGCACGATCTACCAGCTGTCCGGGTGTTTTCATACCCTGCGGAACTACAATAATAGCTTCGGGCCAGAGCTGATCAAACCGATGACCATTAAACATATCCTTCATATTTCCACCGTGTCCGTGGAAAACGAAAATTACCGGGGCCGGTTTGTTTTTAGCGGATAACGGGACATAAACTATTGCCTCCCTCAGATCATTGCCGATCTGCCACTTTCGTACTTTAGCGGAGTCATTAAGTTGCGCGGGTTGAATTGCCTGCATGGTCATTAACAAGAAAAAAACAATGGTAAGCGTTATGATATTTTTCACAGATCTAGTTTCTTGTTAAGACTTTTTACACGAGAAATAGTTTAAGTGGTAAAATGTATGTAAGTGCTAACCAGCAACAGAAATACACGATTTTCTGATCAAATTTAGATCTGTCATTCCTGCTTGATCAGGAATTATTAAAAACTGGTGGTCACTGAAATGCGGTAAACATTAATCATTTCAGCGTTATCGGGCCCCTGGTCGGTAAAAAGCCCATAATCGAAAGAAGTGTCTAACGTTTTACTAAACCTGTAACCTAAAGAAACATACGGGCGGTTCTGATCCAAAAAATGATTATTTACATTATTTTTTTTATAAACATTAAGAAAGATTTCATCCTGGATACCGGCATATAAGCCCTTCGAAAAATCATCGTTTGCAATCAGGGGAACCGCAACACTTATAAATGCCCGTGCCCGCATTGAAAATTCAGTTTTCTGTTCTTTTACAAAACGTTGTTCGAACCTGCCACGAAGGGTTAACTCTATTTTGGAAATTGCAATATCGGATTGAAATTGTTGATAGATACGGTTTTCTACCATATAAGTATCCGACGGCTCGGCATCTTCCCAGTCACCCTTGTAGGCATAGCCCAGGGCAAGTGAATGATGCTGATTTAAATTGTAAGCTAATGCGCCCCTAAGCAGCAACGTAGAAACTTGTTTTACGGTCATATCAGACCTCGCCTGTATATCTGCCAAAAAATCAAGTTTATCTGAAATTTTCTGGGTGTGACTGATGAAAATCCAGCTTTGGTTAGACTGTGCTAACACAGAAATCTGGCAGGTGATCAACAATAAAAAGGTAAAAAGTACGAGCTTCAAATTAGATAGATTAAATGATAAGTGATCGGATATTTAAACAGATAATACTTACAGACCTCGGGACAACAGTGGATTATTATTTTAGTTTCTTAAATATCACTATAGGGGTAAATTCTGGAGATTGACATTCCCAAACTTTAGTAATTACGGTACAACATTATGTAAACCGCGTGCAAATAATGTTATACAAAGCAAAATACCTTAAAACTTATTATACTAAAGGGTGTTAAGGGACCAAATAAAATCTCCTATGAAAACAGTAAAACTATTTTTTCCCTCATTGCTTGCCTTGTCGCTTTGCGTCACACAGGCGGATGCTCAGCGCGGCTTACCACCTAAAGATGTAACGAAGTCAGTCAATATTACCCGTTATGCACAGGTGATGGACTTTAAGCCGGAAATGCTAAAATTATTAAAAACCCCTCCCGGATGGCAGGTTACATTAGCCGCTTCGGGTTTGGGCAAACCAAGAATGTTATACACCAGTCCGCAGGGAAATGTATATGTTACCCGCAGAGATGGCGGAGATGTATTAATGCTGCAGGATAAAGATGGCGATAACAAATTCGAGAATCTGGTAACCGTCCTTGCAGATTTTAAAGGTGTGCATGGTATCACAATGAAAGACAACTGGATGTACCTGTGTAACAGCAATGAAGTGCGTCGTTACCCTGTTAAACCTGATGGAACCTTAACTCTAACTGCTGCCGAAATTTTGATTAAAGATTTGCCAGATGGCGGTCAGCACCCAAACCGGACTATGGATTTTGGACCGGATGGACAGCTCTATATCAGTGTAGGTTCGTTATGTAACGACTGTAAAGAAAGTGATAAAGAAACTGCCGTGATGTTACAGGTAAACCCTGCAAACTGGTCGCGTTTAGTGTACGCCAGCGGATTGCGTAATACTATCGGGTTCGACTGGCACCCGCAAACCAAAGAAATGTGGGGCATAGATAATGGTGGAGACACCAAGGGCAGCGACTGGCCACCAGAAGAAGTAAACAAAATTACTAAAGGTGCTGATTATGGTTTCCCGTACGCATACGGAAAACGCGAAGTAGACAAAAGCCGTGAAGATCCTGCTGGCAATACCAAGGAGGCAGTCGTAAAAAACACTGAACCCTCGGTACTGGAGCTTACAGCACATATGGCGCCTATTGCTTTTACATTTTTCCGGGGTGCGGCCAATATTCCTCAGGAATGGGCGGGCGACGGATTAGTAGCATGGCATGGCTCATGGAATGCTGATAAGCCAGTAGGCTTTAAGGTACAGAGAATTCATTTTGAAAATGGCCAGGCAGTAGCTGCAGAAGATTTTCTGACAGGCTTTTTACAAGGTGATGCACGCTTTGGCAGACCTGCAGGAATTACAGTAACAAAAAATGGTACGGTATACGTTTCTGATGATGCCGGTGGAAATATTTACGCAATAACAAAATCTAAATAATATGAAAGCACTCACTTATATCGCATTGGGCGCAATTAGCTTTGTTACCCTGGCAGCTTTAAAACCAGGTCCTACTACCCGTATAGAATTTGATGCCCTGGAAAGTTATCCTGAGGGGGTAACTTTCGATAAAAATGTAAATGTTTATTATGTTTCTTCTGCCAGATTAGGAAATATTGGTAAAGTAACGCCAGAAGGAAAATACAGCATTTTACATGCCGACAGCACATTAAAATCTACCTATGGCCTTAAGCTGCATCCAGACGGGAAACGTTTGTTTGCCTGCGTTGCGGATGCCAATTGGAGTAAGTATACTAATCCGGCAACACGTATGAAGATGTCGAGGTTAATTTCAATAGATGTTGCAAGCGGAAAAAAACTGACGGATATTGACCTGTCACTATTGATACCGGGCAAGCACTTCGCAAACGACCTTGCGTTTGATTTACAAAACAATGCTTACGTAACAGATAGTTTTGCTGGCGCCATCTATAAAGTTTCTGCTGATGGTAAGGCATCCGTATTTGCTAAAGACGAACTCTTTAAAACTGCGGGTACAGGTTTAAATGGTATTGTAGTGCATCCGGATGGTTACCTGATTGTGGATAACAGTGCTAAAGGACAACTGTATAAGGTGGACTTAAAAAACCCTAAAAATGTAGAAAAGATTGTTATCGATCAGTTTTTTACCGGGGCAGATGGGTTATTGCTGACCGATAAAAACACGCTGACCATGGTAGTTAATGGTGGTATAGATAAAATATTCCAGCTTAGCAGTACAGACAATTGGAAGTCGGCCAAAGTAGTTGCCAGTACACTCGTTACAGACAGGTTCACCTATCCAGCTACTGCTACACAGAATGGAAAAAACATCTGGGTGATGAACGCCCAGTTTAACCAGCTAGTAGACAGTAATTCTGTGCCGGTAAAAACGTTTGCTATCCAGCAGGTAAATTATACACCTGTAAAATAGCGCTGGCTGTAAGTGACTAATAACTGATCAAAATAACAATGATCACCCGGGGTAGCTGACAATAATCAGCTGCCCCTTTTTAGTGTCAGGCGGATACCGAAATCTCCTGCTAGTTATAAGACAAATACAAGCATGATTATCCAACGCAGAAACGAAATAGAACAATCATTCTTCCATAATACGACTCTAAACAGGTAATAATATCTACAACTATACATCGTATAAATACTTACGGTTTATACTGTATTATTCGTTTTAGGAGTTTCCTGAAAACTCTAACCTATCGTTACTGTTATCGAGCCAAACATTTTTTACAGCATCGAAAATAGGAGAAAGAATTATGTTAGCAATGAACTATCGCGGGCCATTCAGGGTTCGGGCATCGGAAAAGCCAGATCCAGTAATCCTACACCCGGAGGATGCAATTATTAAAGTTACACGTTCCTGCATTTGCGGGTCCGACTTACACCTTTACCATGGCCTCGTGCCAGATACAAGGGTTGGAATGACTTTTGGTCACGAATTTATGGGAGAAGTTGTAGATATCGGATCGGATGTCCACAAACTGAAAGTTGGAGATACTGTACTTGTACCATTTAACATCGCATGTGGTAAATGTGCATTTTGTAAACAGGAACTTTATGGAAACTGCCATGAATCTAATTCTCAGGCTACTGCTGTAGGCGGTATCTTCGGATATTCTCACACTGCCGGTGGTTACGATGGCGGGCAGGCAGAATATGTCAGGGTACCTTACGCTGATGTGGGTCCTACAGTAATCCCCGAAGGTATGGATCCTGATGATGCGTTATTACTGACCGACGTGGTTCCTACTGGTTACCAGGCTGCAGAAATGGGCGGCATCAAAACTGGAGACACCGTGGTTGTATTTGGCGCCGGCCCTGTAGGTATAATGGCTGCAAAATGTGCCTGGCTGTTTGGTGCGGCACGTGTAATCGTGATCGACCACCTGGAATACAGATTAGAGTTTGTCCGTAATTATGCGAACTGCGAAGCCTACAACTTCGAATCCCTGCAAGACCCGGTGTTATTCCTTAAGAAAACTACCGACTGGTTTGGTGCAGATGTATGTATTGATGCCGTAGGCAGCGATGCAGCGGGCAATGCACTGCAAACCATCACTGGCAGAAAATTACTCTTGCAAGCTGGTTCTGCAACAGCACTGCACTGGGCAATCAATTCAGTAAAAAAAGGCGGTATCGTATCTGTTGTAGGTGTGTATGGTCCTACCGATAACCTGATTCCTATCGGAAATGTGGTAAATAAGGGCATTACTATCAGAGCCAACCAGGCTTCAGTAAAAAGGTTATTGCCAAAGCTGATCGACCATGTGATGGCAGGAAGGTTAGACCCTAAAGCCATTATTACACACAGGATCCCTTTAGAAGAGGTAGCAGATGCATATCATATCTTTTCTGCAAAATTAGATAACTGCATCAAACCAATATTAATACCGCCATCAGCCAGGTAAAATTATGGAACCATCATCAGCAAACATCTTACAAATTGTGATAGGAATATACTTGTGATAACTTGATAATTGATAATACCGCCTAAGGCAGCAAGAAAAATAAACACTACCTGATAAAATAAATATATGGTAATGAAAAACAAAACAGATTATAAACAGATTCCTGGATGGGGCATGGATGCCGATCCGGAAAATGAGCCTACATATCCTATTAAGAACTATACGGGCGACGATCATCAGCGGATAAACTGGGAACGCCCTCCCCTGCAGGAACAACATATCGAAGTGCTCAAATCAAACGAGCGTCCAACGCTATCAGCTGTTTTTGGAACTTCGACGCCACCTAAGGGTCTTAGCGGAATGATCCGCCGGCACGCATTTAAATACAGTGAGTCCAGCTACGGACATTGGCTGCCTCTGCTACTGGCAGACCGTATCAATGTAGTTGAAGGTATAATAGAAGATATCAGTGAAGGAACCCTTCCTAATATATTTGCAGAACGGGGATGGAAATCGGAATATAAATATAACAAAGCCGGTTTGGCAAAAAAGGTACTGATCAGGGGTGCAATTCTTGGCGTAGTAGTAATTTGTTTGTCGCAAAAGAAAAAGCGAAAAGGCTTCCTGAATTTATTTTAATTTTTTGCCCATACCACTATGCCATGACTTCGCTATTTAAGCATCACCTATAGCAGCGGCATAACTTTTAACGAACTATCAATACAATAACCCGCCTTGTACCAACAAAAAGGCGGGTTATTCTTTTTGAAAATATGTAGTCTTATGAGCATGATAGTGGTTTTGCACAGTATTAAACCACTGTCGCCGCATGTGTATTAATACCTATGAAAGATTTTTTAGATTAAAAACAATACCTTGCACACGGAGCGGCCTATGGGATGATCACGTTTCGGGAAATACATGCCAATATCCAATCAACTTTCACAACTCGCAGAACGTACGAGTATGCTGCTGTTTGTGTACAATCTGAACCAAGCACGGTTTACTTTTATGAACCCTTCCTGTCTCGACTTTTTCAGGTTAGAAAATAACGATGTAAGTGCCGCAGAGCTATTAGAAATGATCAGCAATGATGACCAGGAATATGTTGTATCAAAATACAACGCTTTAATGGAAGGTAAGTTACAGGAAGATATTGAATTCAGGGTACAGCATGGGGAACATCAGCGTTGGCTTAGGATCTCTGCCTATCCCGAATCAGACACTAATGAAAACCTTATTGTTGGTCAGGGAGAAGACATCAGTACAACAAAGGCTTATATCGACATACTTAATAACCACAACATTAAGAAAAACTCCATTCTTACTATTATTTCTCACGATTTGGCGGGGCCTATCGGAACCGTACAGAATCTATCAGAGCTCCTCAGCCGCGAAACGGCTACGCTCAATAATCCACGCATAGATCAGTTCGTAAATATGATCAGTAAGATAAGTAAAAATAATATCCACCTGATCCGCAATTTCCTGGATCAGGAATTCCTGGAAAGTTCAGGGATAAGATTAATAAAAAAGCGGATTGATTTAGTTACCAAACTGAACATCGGTACAGAAGAGATTCTTAATATGCAGGAGGAACTGAGAATACACTTTGTATTTACCGCTAATCAAAAAGTTATTTACGCAGAAATCGACGAAGATAAGTTTATGCAGGTAATAAATAACCTGATCACTAATTCGCTTAAATTCACCCCTGAGGGAGGTAAGATTGAAATAGATGTAATGGATAAAAATACCGAAGTGTTAATCACCATCAGAGACAACGGCATTGGGATTCCCCAGCACTACCATGCTACTTTATTTGATAAGTTTAGCCCTGCTGGCAGAAGCGGGCTTAAAGGCGAAATCTCTACTGGCCTGGGTATGTCCATTATCAAAACGATTGTAGAATGGCATAAGGGCAATATCTGGTTCGAAAGTGAAGAAGCTAAAGGAACAACCTTTTATATCCAGTTACCCAAATAAGCAAATCACGCATAAACACTGATCCCATTGAAAAAATAAACGATTACAATAGCAAGTAGTCTCTTCAACCCCATAACAATAAGTAATTCCTTTACGCTGTATATATTCGAAAAGCCCCGGCACAACCGGGGCTTTCTCTATGGTATTCCTATTTTCTAAGTATAAATCTTTGTGGTTTATACTGTATTAATCGTTTTTCTATTATTTTCAAAACTCTCCCGCATTGTTACTGTTGTCGAGCCGAATATAGTTTACAGCTAAAGGCGTGCATGTATTTGCATCTGATCGCAGACCTGTATCCTCATCATTACGAATCAACTTTATACCGCTTATGAAAACTAACACAATCGGAACCCCGCCAGGAACCCTGCTCTGCTTTTCACATTTACGCTGGGACTTTGTTTATCAGCGTCCTCAGCATTTGCTGAGTAGATTCGCTAAAGCCTCTACAGTATGTTTTTTTGAAGAGCCTGTTTTTGATTCCCAGGAGCAGAACTACCTTTCCATCCAGAGCAAATCGCCGACGCTCAGTATTGTGGTGCCGCATTTGATGCATGGACTAAATGATGAAGAAGTGATCCTTGCGCAGGCACAGCTCCTTAAGCAATTCACCGCCACCATTGATATGGATGATTGCATGTTTTGGTACTATACGCCTATGGCTTTAAAATTCTCTATGCAGCTTAGTCCTAAATTTATAGTGTACGACTGTATGGACGAACTTTCTGCCTTTGACTTCGCACCTCCAGAGCTTGTACAGTTAGAAAAGCAACTCCTGTCGATTGCTGACATCGTTTTTACTGGCGGACATTCTTTGTATGAAGCGAAAAAGAATCAGCATGCTAATATCCATCCTTTCCCCAGCGCAATAGAAAAAGAGCACTTTGAGAAAGCGAGGATAAAGTTAGCTGAGCCGCAAGACCAGGCATGGATAGAAGGGCCGAAAATAGGATTTTACGGAGTGATCGACGAACGTTTTGATATTGGTTTAATTGAAGAAATGGCAATAGCACAACCAAAATGGCAGTTTGTCCTAATTGGCCCGGTAGTTAAGATTGACCAGAACATGTTACCCCGAAATAAGAATATTCATTACCTCGGTCAGAAGTCCTATGCCGAACTACCCAATTATCTGTCGCATTGGGACGTAGCTATGATCCCCTTTTTGCTCAATGAATCTACAGCATTTATCAGTCCTACTAAAACACCAGAATACCTCTCAGCGGCTGTACCAGTAGTGTCGTCTATGATTAAAGATGTAATCAACCCTTATGGAATTCAGCATTTGGTACACATTTGTTCTGGCAATGTCAACTTTATGGAGGCTATAGAAAGTGAACTTAACAAAAGCTGCCCCAAAGCATGGCTGCAAAAAGTAGATGAGTTTCTAAAAGATGTTTCATGGGATGCCACTTATAAAACTATGAACAATAAAATCTGTGAGACGATGAACAAGCAAATTTCTATAGCAAGCTAAATATGTACGATTATGTGATAGTTGGTGCCGGATTCGCAGGATGCGTATTAGCAGAACGGTTGGCGGCAGAAGCCAATAAAAAAGTATTAATACTAGACAAAAGGAAACATATCGGGGGTAATGCCTATGATCATTATGATGAGGCAGGAATCTTGGTCCACAAATATGGTCCGCATATATTCCATACCAATAGCAAAGAGGTTTATACCTACTTATCTAAGTTCACGGCATGGAGAAACTACCAGCATAAAGTACTGGCAAGTGTAGACGGGCAGCTGTTTCCGATTCCCATTAACCTGAATACAATCAACTCTATGTACGGCCTTGATCTTAATTCTGACGAGGTAACAGGTTTCCTTAAAGAGAAATCTGAAACTAAGACTAACATTCTCACCTCCGAAGATGTAGTGGTAAGCAATGTGGGCAGGGAACTCTACGAAAAGTTTTTTAAAGGCTACACAAAGAAACAGTGGGATCTCGATCCTTCAGAGCTTAATGCTTCGGTCACTGCACGGATTCCGACAAGAAACAACAAAGATGACCGTTATTTCACAGATTCGTACCAAGTAATGCCCTTGCATGGGTATACTAAAATGTTCGAAAAAATGCTCGATCACCCGAACATACATATCATGCTGAATACGGATTATAAAGATGTATTAACAACTCTTAACTATGGAAAGATGATTTTCACAGGGCCTGTAGACGAATATTTTGATTGGTGTTATGGGAAGCTGCCTTATCGTTCTATTGATTTTAAATTCGAAACTTATGATAAAGATGTTTTCCAGGAAACCGGAACTATCAACTATCCAAATGATTATGATTTTACTCGGATCACGGAATTTAAATATTTAAGCGGACAGGCGCATCAGAAAACCTCTGTAGTTTACGAATTCCCAAAAGCCGAAGGCGATCCTTATTACCCGATACCCAAACCAGATAATGCAGAACTTTATCAAAAATACAAGGAATTGGCAGACGGATTAAAGGACACATATTTTGTAGGCAGGCTGGCTACCTATAAATACTATAACATGGATCAGGTAGTAGCCCAGGCACTTACTACTTATAAAAAAATCACCAGGGAAAACCTTGAAGCAGAAGTTTCACTAACTACAGCAACCCATACAAGTTATTAATATCTCTTACAGAAATGCTGCGGCGGTCCATCCCTGCCGCAGCAGAGGTATTGAGAACTTCATTCAGTGGTTTATACCCTAACAGTAGCTCACCGCTATTCCTAAAGTATTTGTTTCCCACTGCTCTTTATGAACTGTTGTGCCCTAATCAGAGCTTCCGCATATGGTTCATACAGAATCCTTGAACCAGGCTGTGTGGGCTCTGCATCCCAAAGGCCTGCCTTATGCCAGTCATTTAAATTATCCCAGTCTGGCCTGTCGATTATTGGGTATAAGCATACGCCTAAAAGCTTAACTCCCGCTTCAATTGCATCCTGACACGTTTTTGCGATGTAGGTGATCCAGATCGGCCTGTCTTCTTTTGGGTGACTGGTTTCTGCAATGATCATCGGATGCAAATATCTCTCCTGTGCCTCCACTAACAAAGAGCAGAGGCTGCGCCAGCGGGAATCCGGCTCATCATTCGTCCAGGGCAAACACTGACCCGTATCAAGTATCCATTGATTGTTATAATAAAAATTAAAGCCAATCACATCAATCAAATCCGGCCTGCCACCCAATTCAGGGCACATCACACCAGTAAGCATATCAAGCACCTGGTATTGAATCTCATGTTGTGCTTTTGCTTTGATAATTTCATCTAAAGTTGGATAAAGGGGCGGCACAATACTCACTAAAGGTTCAGTAACCAGGATCATAACTGTGGGATCTATTTCCTTTAACGCCTCTATACCTTTGATATAAGCCTTCACCAGCGCATATTTTACCTCCCAACCCATACGAACTGCGTAAGGAGATGTTCCTGCTACTTCTCCCCCAAGCCAGGAGATAAATCCAACCTCGTTTATTGGCGTAATAATTATCTTTCCTTCAGGCCGAAGTTGCCGGTAAAATGTGATAAATGCTTTACAGAGTGCCACAAAACGGTTACAGAACTGTGGATGTACTGGTGTTAAATCATCAGGAAATCCAAAGTGACAAATATCCCAGATCTGCTGGATGCCCTGCTGATCTGCCGCATCCATCATCATTGCTATACTACTAAAATCATATACATATGGAAACTTCTCCACTTTCGTCCACCTAATCCCTTCACGTACCGTTTTAATTCCGTATGTCAGTAAATCCTGGTAGTCCGTTGAGATATTCTCCAGGTGTTTGGTTTCTTCGAGCAGATCTACCCTGTTGCCATAGCAGTTCAATTGATCAGAGCACTCATAACCGCCCATCCAAAAAGACTCAAATATGTTATGTTTATAAGCATCAACTGTAGTCCCGCTATAAGTTAAGTGATCAAATAAATACAAAGCCTCGGCATATAATTCTTTCATCGGCATGTTATGAGTGTAAAACTGGATTTGAGAAACTGTGTAGCAAATATTTATTTATGAATTAATCTTTAATGATTCTGTGATCAGCTTTTTCAATTCGCCAAAAGATGATATTGTAAATTTAGCCCCTCCTGATATTTTTACGTCTTCACTGTTTATCCTTAATACGGTGATCATTCCAAGTTCGTTTCCTGCATTAATCTCTGCGTCTGGATTATCTCCTACAATCCATACCTGCTCCGGGCTCAATTCATATTTACGGGCAATGTCAGCAAAAATCTTTTTTTTACCCGCCCTGTCTTCAGCATACAGATCATCAATAATCACCTCATTAAAGTCGCCCGCAATTTGCAGTGCATCAATTTTTGCCTGCTGTAAATTAACTACGCCACTGGTCACCAAAACTTTAATCCCCTGAATCTGCCGGACTATAGGATAATCGTCATAGGTTGTTAAATCAAAATTATAATCTGAATTACATAAAACATCTTTTGCCGTAGCATCCATAGCTTTACTAAACCCGTACTTTTCAGACAGAACATCAATGGCCAGGTATTTAATCTCAGAAAAGGCTTTTTGTAATTGTTTATCATCAACCTTACCATTGTTCGCTTTTCTAATTGCCTCTTTCAGAGGTTCAAAAGCCGAATCTGGTACCGCACTTGCCGGTAAAATTGTTTCATCAAGGTCGAATACAATAGCTATATCTTTCATTAGTTCTTGTCTTTATTTCAATTTAAACATTGTAGTTTTATCTATTTTGTTGTGACCCACCTTTACATCGCAAATTTGCGCAGGCAGTAAATCAGAATAGTCGTTTAAGCTCCAGTGCATTGTGTACAGCATAAGTATTGATATCATTGTTGAAAAATACATATGCCTCTTTATGCGTATTTTCCTTTAACCGCAATGCAAAATCCTTCAGCTGTGTCGCCGAATAATTTGATGCGTACAGGTTATCTTTTCCATGAAAACGGTAATAGAGGAAATCCGTATTTCCGATAACCGTATCAGGCAGTGCAGGATGGCTCATTCCGCAAAAACTGATTTTTTCGCTTCCTAAAAGCTTAAATACATCTTCCCGCCACCATGATTCGTGTCTGAATTCAACTACATTTTGTACATCATCATGCAGAGAGTTGATAATCCGTTCCAGTTTTTCCGGGCTATATAAATAATTAGGAGGTAACTGGAACAGGCAACAGCCGCACTTATGCTTCAGCCCCTCCTTAACGGTTCCGTAGAAATCATCAAGCATTCTTTCAGTATCATTGAATTTTTTAAAATGCGTAATCGCCCTGGGTGCTTTCACAGAAAAACGGAACTGGTCCGGACTTTCATTATACCATTTCTCCAGCACTGCCACTTGTGGAAACCTGTAAAAAGTAACATTAAGTTCCAATGTGTCAAAATGCTGGGTGTAAAACTCAAACCATCTTTTTACCGGAAGCCTAGCAGGGTAAAAGGTATCCCGCCAATGTTTATAATGAAACCCCGAACAGCCGATGTGGTAATTAACCATGTTAAGCATATTTTAGTTGTATTCTAATAACTACCCATAAAACATAATGTTTACAGATAAGATGTTTCAGGTATAAATACATTACCGATCCAGTACAAATCTGTACAATCCTATCTTAGCTGTTTTGCTCAATGTCTGACATCCTACGCTTAATCACATTTCTCATCCGCAACAGTTCCAGCCTTATTTCTATCAACAGAGCAGATCGCTTTTTACTGAAAAACGTGATGATAATCAGCAGACCTATTAAGGCAATATCATGTTGAACCTTATGCAGATGAATATTCAGCCTTTTATTATATAAAACATCTGCCCAAAGGTTCGCATATGTCGACATTATATTCTTAAGGTTGTTACTCATATCAGATTATAATCTACCAAAATAAACCAGAGCACTATTAAGTAAGCTCCTTTAACTAACAATACCATTGCTTACTGCGTACTTAATCAGACTGGCAGAATTCCTGGTTTTGGTTTTTCCTATTAAAGACTGTCGGTGGCCTTCAATTGTCCTTTGACTCAAAAATAATTTATCAGCCATCTCTTTATTTGTAAAGCCATCTGAAATTAGCGTAAGCACTTCAATCTCTCTTGCACTAAATTCAATCAGGCTTGTTCGGGGTTTTGGTGTGTTTGTTTCTTCCAGCGATCTCATAAAATAAAGCTGCGAAAGCTGAGCACTCATATACTTACCGCCATTAAACACATGGTTTAAAGAAAAAATTAATTCATCTGCACCCACATCTTTTAAAAGATAACCTCGCGCGCCAAGTTTAAATGCAGTAGCAGTAGTACATTGATCATCAATCATAGTGAGTAATACAACCGGTACACCGGGGTAATTTATCGTTACCTCTTTAAGCAATTCCAAACCAGACATCACAGGCATACTCAAATCCGTCAGGATGATATCTGCCTTTGTATTATTTTTCAAATGCTCCAGCACACCCAATCCAGAATCCGCTTCACCCGTAACCATGATATCTGGATCGGCTGCCAGTAAGAGTTTGATTCCGTTTCTAACCACATTATGATCGTCTGCCAGTATAATATTTATCATAGGTTATATTAAAAGTTGCATGCCCTAACGTTGCATATGACATTATGTTTTAATTAAAAAAACTTTTAATGCACCTGCCGATTCTGAAAAGAAAAAGTCGATTTACTGATGGAAAGAGCACCACCTGTTTATAATCATTATGATTAACGTATATGTAAAACATTTAGTCATCTGATTAGTTGGGTCACGTGCATCACCTTAAAAACAACAGATTATGTTTCATCATTCAAAAGATTTACAATTCAACGCAAGGGTTTCGAAACCCGATCCAATTTTTGCAAACATCTTGCTAGAGCAATTTGGCGGCGAAAATGGAGAATTGGCAGCTGCAATGCAGTACTTTACCCAGGCATTTGGTGCTAAACAGCCCCACCCTGATAAGTACGATTTGCTAATGGATATCGCAACTGAAGAATTTTCTCACCTGGAAATTGTTGGCGCAACTATCCAAATGCTGCTTAAAGGAGTAAATGGCGAGCTTAAAGATGCTGCCGACCAAAGTGAAATAATGCAGGTACTTGACGGTAAAGCTGTTAAAGAAAATATTATTCACGAAGCGCTTAGGGCAAACCCACAGTTTCCTATTATCACTGGTGGTGGGCCGACATTGAGAAACAGCCAGGGTATTCCATGGTGTGCTTCTTACATCCACTCCAATGGCGATCTTACTGTAGATTTAAGAAGTAATTTAGCTTCAGAATCACGTGCAAAGATTGTTTATGAGCATTTAATGAAGTTTACCGATGACCCGTATGTTAAAAACACCCTTTCGTTTTTAATGACGCGTGAGGTTGCCCACTACAAAATGTTCGAAGCGGCATTAGAAAGTATCCAGCCAAACTTCCCTCCTGCTGTACTGCAAGCAGATCCACGTTACACTCAGCAGTATTTTAACTTCTCACCAGAGAACAGTTTTACTGGTCCATGGAACGAAGGCGAAATGCCTAAAATGGGTAAAGACTGGGAATTTATTGCAGATCCTGTAGCTTATAGTAAAGAAACTAAAGGCCTTACTGATTTACCAGATGATAAAGAAGAAGAACTGGAAGAAACAGAAGCTTTAGATATTGAAATGAGCGAAGTGAAAAGTGCGGAAGTTAAAAACGCAGAACCAAACGGTGTTGCGCAATGGAGCGATTACAAGAGTAAATAATTTCAAACACACCTGTTAAATGCAAAGGCCCCGGTTTATCCGGGGCTTTTTGTATAAATAGATTTCTGTATCCAGATTGTCAACCTCTGTTATAAGAATCGTCCGCTCGATAACATAGCAGAGAATAAATTCATCAATAATAATCCCTGACAATTAAGTGTCACCATACACGCACGGAGCCAAAAAAGACTTTGTCGCAAATCCCCTGTAAGTTGTCGCATATACCCCTCTATCCTATCTGATTTTTCTTTCATCTTTGGTAAGAAAGTTTAAAATAGAAACAAAAAATAGTTTTATGTCAGTCAACAGCGTTTCATTACACAGAGTTATTAAAGCATCTCCAGAGAAAGTCTACCGCGCCTTCACCGAAGCTCTTGCACTCGCTTCATGGATGCCTCCATACGGGTTTCTTGCTACAGTTCACCAGATGGATGTAAAAGTAGGTGGCACATTTAAAATGTCTTTCCAGAATTTCAGCACAGGAAAAAATGAGTCATTTGGTGGCGAATACCTGGAAGTAATACCGGATAAACTGTTAAAATATACCGACAAGTTCGACGACCCTAATCTACCAGGTGCCATGTTAAATACTTTTTGGTTCGAAAAAACATCAGTAGGCACAGACTTGAGAATCTTGCAGGAAAACATACCAGCTATGATACCTGTGGAGATGTGTTACCTGGGTTTGCAGGAATCCCTTGAAAAGCTAATCAAGCTGGTAGAGCCACAAATACCTGATGCTTAGAAATATATGAAGTCTAAATTAGATAAAAACGAAGAGAACATGGATAAGCTGGCAGTGGAAATAACTTGTTTTGTGCCATAGTAGCTTCAGTAGTTCTTGCAATAAATGACCTGCTCTTTAATCAGGTTGATTTATCTTTGTTAAAAAGATATTGGATAACAATAACAAAGAACCCTAAAACATTAACGGTAGTTGTACCCAGCAAAGCTATAAGCACTGCATCAGACAGAAAGAGTTTTTTCAATCCAACAGCTATTAAAATACCTATTACAGATATCAGCCACAGACTGGTTGTAAGGAAAATCCGATACGAATAGCGCCTCCTTGCAGTCACATTTTGCGAGAAGTTGATAAGAGTAATATCATCGTATTTATCCTGATAAGTACTCCTGCTACTGGCGGTTGTTTCGGCATCTGGAGTTGCGGAAGTATTTACAACATCTTCCCGCAAATTATGTGTAAAATTATCAGACATTACTTTGCCCCCAAAAAGTTCTTAAAATAACGTTCCATCTCATTATTGGGAATGATAGGAAGTTGCTGGGACTTGGCAATTGTCCATGGAGAACCTTCCTTATGCGTCCAGTTAGAGAGTTGGATTCCATCAATATCTTTACCCACAAGCCATGCATCATTGATAGCCTTTTTTGCTTTGTCATCAAGCTTTTCTCTGGGCACAAGATTTTCATATGGATTTACAGATATCCGGGTACTTCCAAACACTTTATAATTCCGGTATACAGACTGGATAACTGGCCCATAGTCCCAGGTTTCTACAGGCTCATCTATAAGCGGCTCCGCATTAAGTGCCAGATGAATGCCATTAGCGATATAAATCAGCTTCTGGAGTTTCATATGCGTTAGATAAGATTTATCTTTAATAGCCCTATCAACAAATGCTGAGGCAATTTGATTAGCTGAGTACATATTAAATAAATTTATATTAACGCTGAACCACAAGCGCTACAGACCAAATATAAGGAAAATTACTAAAATATGTAGTATAAATTTTATGCGAAAGTTAAGCTAACTACAGTGAATAGGTACGGTGAAGAAAAATGTCGACCCTTCTCTAGGTACACTTTCAACCCAGATATTCCCGCCATGATCGTTAACAATCTTAGAGGTAATATAAAGTCCCATCCCAAGACCAGAATGCGTAGTAGAAACTTCCTTCCGACGGTAGAATTTATCAAAGATGCGTTGAAGATCATCTTGAGAAATTCCCATTCCATGATCCCTGACCATCACCGTAACTATATTTGTAGCTTCTGATATTTCTGTAGATATATCGATTGAACTACCCTTTGCCGAGTATTTCACCGCATTTCCTACCAGATTTGTAATTACCTGCTCCAGGCGGAGCTGATCGGCATATATTTTGCAATTCTTACTTAACGTTACATTGATGCTGGTTCCCGGGTAAATGCCTGATAAAATAGAAATTGTATCATTTATAAAATCATTCAGATTCACTTCAACCAAATCATATTGCAGTGAGCCGTTTTCCATCTTGGAAACATCCATCAGCTGCTGCGTTAATAACGAAAGCTTATTGGTTTGCTCATCCAATTTACCCAGTATTTGGCCAACTTTTTCCGTATACTGTCCCTTTAACATCCTGAGCATTTGGGTATAACCTTTTACGACAGTAATTGGTGTTTTTAATTCATGACTGGCAATGGAGATAAACTCACTCTTTCTTTCATCCAATTCACGTCTCACCCTGATCTCTTCTTCCTGCTCCCACGTGAGCTTGCTGAGCTGATTATTTTTCTCCTTTATTTCCTCATAAGCATTTAATGGCGCAACTTCTTTAAAATAGTTCTTTAGCAAATCCAGCTTACGTTCATCGATTTTTAATGAGCGCGGCAATCCAATTCCCATCTCAATGATGTAGGCTTGATCTGATGAGCTGAAATTGAAATCTGGCAGCAATCTTTTCGCATAAAAAAAACCTTCATCAGTTGATTTAAATACCTGATCAGAATTGAAAACAATTTTTGCCTGAATGGCATATTTAGGAAAACTACCTGTGATCACAATATTTAGTCTACCGCTATCTGTATATTCAATTGCTGTTCTGGCAACCTCAGACACTGCTGTAGCGAACGTCGTTTGTGTAGCAACGGTTAGACCTACTTGTTCGCCAACCTGCATCGACCTGCGGTGTGCAATTATCAGGTCCATTTCATTTTCCAGCGATATGCTAATGATCTCTTTCATTTTATTTCACCTTTATCACTATTACGGACATATCATCGGTGAGCCTTGCATAGTCCTTATAAATACATGCGGCCAGAATAGCACCATCATGTTTAAGGATTCCCGGGTACTTTGAAACCTCCCACCTGGTTTTTATACCATCTGAGCAAAGCACCAGCTGATTATATTCATTTGAACTGTAATGCTGATCATTCATAGTAGTAGGAATGTTGTGTCCAACAATACCATTATAACACATATGGTTTTTCGATACTGTGGGCCCAATCCATTTAGCAGCTATATTTCCGATACCGGATGATGACCACTCTTTCTTTTCGCTATTATAATGTGTAACATTAGCTACCATGCCACGGGTCTTTTTTATAGAATTGTGAATAAAGCGTAATGTTTCAGTTGGGCTGGAATCCGGAAATACCTTAAACACTTTTGCAGCTTCATTCACCGCTTTGTTTGCTTCCGGCCCATGTCCTAACCCATCTCCAAGCATTACCTTAAAACCATCACGATTGATACGGAATGTGAATCCGTCCCCGCTTACCTGTTCACCAGGTTTCGACACCACTAAGGGCCTGATTGTAACGCCCTGCCTCTCAATTGGTTTTTTACCTACATAAATCCGGCTCAGTAGAACTGTTCCCCAGCCTGGCTGCGAATAAATATCAAAAGTATCCGATAATCTTTTAATGCTGCCAAGCCCGGCACCAAGTGTGTTACTAGTGGTTATCCCATCTTGTACCATCCGCAAAGGATGCAACATACCAGGTCCGCTATCTATACTGATCAGTTCCACATAGGGAACACCATTTTCAATAAATTTACCAAACAAGATCTCTCCGTTATTAGCATACTTATATAGGTTACTAGTTAGTTCTGATACAATTATATCAATCTCTGCTACCCTATAATTATCAAATCCTGCCTCAACTAACTTAAGATGTATTTCTTTTTTAATTAATGAAAAGTAGCTCCTGTCGTTAGCTGAAAAGCTTATATGTGTTGCATCAACCATTCGCCCATTTTAATATCATCACTGTTGTACCTTCTCCGGGGGCGCTTTTTAAACTAAATTCATTACATAATCGTTTAGCACCGGGCAAGCCCAGACCTAAACTTTTTCCGGTTGAAAAGCCATCGCGCATCGCAGCTTCGAGGTCAGGTATACCAGGACCACTGTCTTGAAATGTTAAGCGTACGCCATTATCTCTTCCCCTTGTTACTACCTCTATCAGGCAACTTCCGCCGCCCCCATAACGCAGCATATTTCTCAACAACTCACTTGCGGCCGTAATCAATTTTGTTTGATTTACTAACCCCATTTTAATCTTCACAGCAACTTCACGTACACGATTGCGCAACAAGACTACATCTTGTTCCCTTTGAACCTGGACTGTATCCTTACTGAGTGATAATATCATCGTCTTCGGTTTCTTCTTCGTTACCGAAATCGTTTCCAATCATTGATCTGAGCAGGTTCATCCCTTTCTCCACATCTAAAGCAGTATACACCCCTTTTAATGGAAGTCCGAGTTCAACCAGAGTTATTGCAACTGCAGGCTGCATGCCCACTACTACTGTTTCAGCATCAAGAATCTTCGACATGCTTGCAATATTTCCGATAATACGCCCCATAAAGGAATCCACTATGGAGACAGCTGAGATATCTATGAGTACACCTTTTGAACTGGTTTTGTTCACCATCTGTACCAGGTCGGCTTCCAGATCAAGCGCTAACCTGTCATACAAATCAACCTGAATGGTAACCAGCAAAAAGTTTCCCATTCTCAGAATAGGAATTTTATCCATCTTTATCGGTTATTATTGTTAACATTTGTTGAATTAATCTTACGCACTTCCAAACGCAATACTTTTAATGCGTGTGCCAATGCACTGGCAAGGCTAGACTTAGTGATGATATTGGACAAATCTATACCTAAATGAACCACTGTCTGTGCAATCTCAGGTCTGATACCGCTAATGATACATTCGGCACCCATCAAACGGGTAGCAGCTACAGTTTTTATCAGGTGCTGTGCAACTAATGAATCCACTGCAGGAACCCCTGAGATATCAAGTATTGCTATGCTGGATCCTGTTGCAACAATTTCCTGCAATAGGTTTTCCATCACAACCTGTGTGCGGGAACTATCTAAAGTACCAATAATCGGCAGTGCAAGAATACCATCCCATACACGGATTACTGGAGTAGAAATCTCAGCAATTTCATCTGTTTGACGTAAAATTACTTCTTCACGCCCTTTGATAAAAGTTTCGAAAGTTACAATACTTAAGTTATCCATTACCCTGTTCACTTTCAGACTCTCTTTAACAAGCTCTTTCGGATCGGTAATTTCACGCTGTATAACCTCTATAAGCGCCTCCTTTAAAGTATGCACAAACCTGCCAGTCTCCCTTGGAGAAAATCCCTGACGTGCACGTGTGATCGCTATGCCACCTAAAATTTCTATAACCGGGTTCCAGCTGTCTGCTTCCAGATTTACTAAGTCATCATTAGAAAGATTAGCCACAAGGGAAGAAACAAGTTCTTCGGACTGACTTCTAAGGTCTTCATTGCTGATTAGGTCTTCTCTCAGTCCATCATCAGATAATTGGTTGTTCATCCATATTTCAAGGATGTTTTTTTTGTGTTTTTGTAGCAATTGCGGCGTATTTAATAACATTTTAGATGAAAGGTTAAGAGTTTAAGCTCGACTATCCATGCGGAATATTTTCGTTGGCGAAAGGTAGTCATTGTGCTGTGTATTATAAAATTATTTTACATCTGCCTGAACGCCCTTTAAACCAGCTTTATATCTTTAAGCTATTTTATTGATCGTTTACCAACTTCTTTCCATAGGATAATTGCTATAGTCTACTGAAATTACACTTTTTAATGTTATTTAATACTGGTATAGCACTATTCATTGCTTCAATGAGATATAACAATATTATGTATAATAAGAAGGTACGAGTTAGAACAGCACTAAAATCCAACGTCTTTGAGAAATACAAGACACGTTTCGAATCACATTATTACGACTACTTTCAGAATCCGGCAATATAATACAGTCAATCTTGGCGAAATGAAATATCAGATTGTGATCGCTGCATAAAATTCAATTGAACACTGAAAACGAATCGTAACCAAAACATGTAACACTTTCACACAAAATAATACTTCCTCCTTAAGATACAATCAGTTAATGAATTAAACAGTTAAAATCAATAATTATGCAATACCATAACCGCCTTTTAGGGGCGGTCGAGAAATTACTATGAATGCTGGATCAGCATATTCTTACTCTATTTATTTGAATCTAGTAAAGAATAGATTGATTTTCGCAAACTTGCAGCTGGCGCTATGATTAACTTTGAATTATAAATAACCATATAATGAACTTATCAAATAATAAAATTTTAATTACTGGCGGTGCAAGCGGCATTGGCTTAGGTCTTACAGAAAGATTTATCCAGGATAAAAATACCGTGATTATTTGCGGCAGACGTGAAGATGTATTGAATGAAGTAGCGGAAAAATTCCCTTCAGTAATCACAAAAGTTTGTGACCTGTCTGTAGAAACAGAAAGGCTGGCATTATATGAATGGGTATCAGAAAATCATCCGGACTTAAACGTTTTGGTAAATAATGCAGGAATCCAAAACTGGATGAATGTAGATGACGAAGATTTTTATCAGAAAGCCGATGCGGAAGTGACAACTAACATACTCGCACCGGTTCATCTGACCAACCTGTTCACTGGCCTGGCCTCGTTAAATGCGATTATAAACGTAACGTCAGGACTATCATTTGTCCAGCTGGCAAAGGTTCCGGTTTATTGCGCAACAAAAGCTTTTTTCCATTCTTTCACACAATCATTAAGGTACCAGCTGAAATCAAAAAATATCGAAGTGATTGAGATGATCCCGCCCGCATTAAATACTGACCTGGGTGGTAAGGGCTTACATGACGGACAGCCGGAAGTGAGTGATTTTATTCACTCAGTGTTTGAGCAAATGAAAGCAGGAAAAGACGAATTGACTTTTGGATTTAGTGAAGTGATGGCTAATGCAGATCCGGAAACCATAAAGGCAACTTTTAACAGGATGAACCCCTAACATCTAAGGAACAAACAACCTGCATAACAGACACTTCTTTAAGCCCGATAAGAAAAGCAACATTAAAATTGTAACATCTTTTCTTATGGCAAGATGTTACAATTTATTAATGAATATGTTTGCAGTATAACTTATAATCATGGTTTCTAAACAAATAACTGTAATTGGCCTTGGCGGAGTAGGTGGGTATTTTGGTTTCAAAATCGCCCGGTATATCGAGACTAACCCAAATTATCAAATCACTTTTATAGCCAGAGATGAAACTTACAAAGTGGTCAAAAATATTGGATTAACTTTAATTTCTCCGGAGTACGGTGTTTCTGTTACTAAGCCAGATAAAATTTTTGAAAGCCCTGATCAGACAGATAAATCAGATTTAATATTGCTTTGTGTAAAAGAGTACGATTTAGAAAATGTTTGCAAAGCAATACAATCTAAGATAAATGAAAACACCATTATCATTGCATTAATGAATGGTGCTGATATTTATCAAAGGGTACGAAAAATTATAAATACCGGCACTCTCCTACCCGCTTGTGTTTATGTTGCATCACATATCAAAGAGAAAGGGATGATAGAACATAAGGGGAATAATGGGAAAATAATCATCGGCAAAGATCCGGAAAACAAGGATATTGATATAGAATGGGTTATGGAATTGCTTAGAAAAAGCGGAGCCGATGTAAATTTTAAGGACGACTGTTTTGTAGATATTTGGACAAAGTTTGCATTCATCTCAAGTTTTGGCCTGGTAACGGCAAGATACAATAAATCAATTGGACAGGTTTGTGAAGAGAGCCTACTTAGGGAACGCGCATCAAGAATTATCAACGAGATCCAGCGAATAGCTTCAAAATGCAATATTAATCTCCCGACTGATATCGTTGCCCAAACTTTTGAAAAGGCGCTTATCTTTCCCTATGGCACTCCAACTTCCCTTCAGTTAGATATAAATGGGCACAAAGAGAACAATGAGCTGGAGTTATTTGCCGGAGCCATTATTAATTATGGGAAAGCCCTGGCGATCAAAACTGTAGAGACACACCAGATCTATGATGAGATAACTGAAATTTTAAAGCAGAAGCATCATAAATAGAATACCGCTATCAGGGCAAATGATTTTAATAAAATATATGTTCAATAATGATGTTCCAAATCTTTGATCAAATAATCCTAATCTTCTGTCTTGTACGCCTTAACTTTCAAAAAAACTCAGTATTAAATTTCAAAATGCCTTGTCCTAAAATCAAAATGACCTGACAGTAACGATCAGATCAGTCCGTTTTCAATCAGGTAATCCTTTGCCTGCTGAAAGTCAGTAAATATTTGATCAGCGGCTGCCAGTTTAAGGTGGTCTTCGCTATTGCCCTGGATAGCAAAACACATGAGCTCCGCTCCTTTCGCGGCACGTAATCCATTTACAGTATCTTCAAAAACAAGGCATTCAGATTTTTGAAATCCAAACTTTTCAACTGCGAGATTATAAGATTCAGGATCTGGCTTACTATTCACTACATCACTCCTGGTAACCAGGAAATTAAAATACTTATCTAATCCATTTTTCCGGAACATCTCATCCACATCGGGCCTTTTGCTTGCCGTAACCAAAGCCATGCCGACTCCCGTACTTAAAAAGAAATCCAGTGTATCCTGAACATAGGGCATCAAGTCGATTTTACTGGTCTTTAACCGCTCTACAGTCAGGTCTTCTTTACGGGAAATCAGCAAATCCAGCGGAGATTCGATCTCATAAAGTTCCTTTAACCTTTTAGCATTACCAGGTAAAGGGATACCCGCATAGTTTTTTAAAAAATCTGAATATTCCAGCTGAATATTCGATTCTGCCAGTAACTCATTCCAGGTATTAAAATGAAAGTGCTCAGAATCGACAAGGGTACCGTCCAGATCAAAGAGAAGTGCTTTAAATTTTGCCATAAATTATATAAAAATTAGGTGCCTTTTATCCAGGCAACAATGTCGATGATCAATGTTTCTGACACACTGGATGCTGTTTGATACTGCGCAACAGTACCTTTTTCAACTTGTGAACTCAGCAAATGGTTCAGATCAGAATATTGCTTAAAAGTAACGTTCGGATGCCCGCTCAGTTCAGTTTTCCATAGGTTATAGTCCTGCATAGAGACCTGGAAATCGTTTTCTCCCTGTATAACCAGGATACGCTGTCTTATTTTTTTAGCGGCTTCAACCTGGTTATACTGGTTAAGGTCTACCCAATAAGATGCAGGTAAGCCCAAAACAATCGAATCAGGTTTCATTTTACCTAAGCTGGTAATTGTTCCTTTCTGCAATTCAGCAACCACTCCATCATATTGTTTCTTTCCGGCTTGTGTGGTATCTTTTGATACTTCATACAAGTACTTGTTCTGTTCAACCAGCACATCAGCAAATTTCCTTGCTGGCGCTTCCGCCAGTATAATACCGTTTAACTGGGGCGCCAGTGCAGCAATTCTCGGTGCAAGCATTCCACCGAGGTTATGCCCTAATAAATAGATCTGTTTTTTATCTATACCGGGAATAGTCGCTGCTAAAGCAACTGCCGCCACAGCATCATCCATTGTTTCTTCTTTTACTGTAAAAGCACCGGTAAACTCGTTTCCATGAACCAGTGTTCTTTTCACATAACGGATGCTGGCCACACCTTTAGCAGCTAATCCTGCTGCCAAATCCTTAAAAGGCTTGTTCGGGCCTAAAGTCTCGTCCATATCGCTCGGTCCTGTACCATGTACAAGCACAACTATCGGAAAATTGACTGCATTCTTTGGAACTGTAAGCCTGCCTACCAATTTATGACCGGCCGCTGTAACATAAACTTCCTTCTCGTCATATAAAGTAATATCTGCATATGCAGGGTTCAGATAGGTTGTACCTGCGGCTGGTCTTGGCTGGAGATAAAAACCAACTAATTTTTCTGCTTTGTTAAACGCAAGGAGGAATGACTGGGATGCATTGGCAAATTTTCCTTCTAAGGTGACAGTAAAAAATTCACCCTGTGATTTACTTTGTGTAACATCTACAGATTCAAATTTACCCAGCCTGGTATTCATATTATCCCATAACTTCTGCAGATCTGCCACACTGATCTTAGATTGCAGTGTAGGATCAAAAAATGCCTGCGCAGCGGTAAAATTCTGCTCATTCATCAGTTTAAAGAAATCATCTGACTTACCAAACAAGTTTAACATCCCCTGCGCAAAGGAAGCTGTGGTTAAAAACAAGGACAGAATCAGTAAAGTAACTTTTTTCATTAGAATATATTTGTTTTTTAGATGTATGAAGCTATCATAATGTTGTATTCATTTCGTTATGTGATCTGAAATCATGAGGGTTCATTAGTAAATATTTGTTTGTCGGCTATAATAAGGTTTGTCCATATAAAAAATGAGGACCGGTTAAACCAAAGTTAGTATTAATTCATTTAGTTACTAATATTCGCTGCGTATTGGCTGCAAATTGATTACTATTTAACATTTGATAACAAACCAGGATTATCCTTTGATTCTGTGTTAAACAATTCAAAATTCCTAATTATGAAACAATAATTATTTCAGATTAAATATTTACTGTTTTATGAAAAACAGCTGATCCATATTCGTACCTTGGGATTACAAATCTTAAACATTAAAACGCGAAAATATGTCAGATCAAAATTCAAGACTAATGAAGTTACAAAAAGACTACAGGCCGATGGGTTCTAACTTCAAAATTTTACCTGCTTTAAGACTGGCTGGAAACCTGCTCGAAAATTGTGGGTTTTATGCAGGGGAAATGGTAATTGTAACTTATGAGCAGGAACGGCTGGTTATCACTACTAAACGCCCGGCGCAGGAGTATTTAAATGAAATAAAGGCCGAAAAGCTTTTAAAAGAGCAGGAAAGAGCGAAATATGCAGCGCAAGAGATATACTGATTAATCACTGCTTAACTAAATAAAGGAATAATCTATCTGCTCTGCCAAACCTCATGCTGCATTTTGCGGTATTGGGTTTGGTTAATATGAAAAGTTGGAATTGAAATGTTGAAATAACACAATAGAACTGTAATACAAGAATTACAAAAGGCTATAAAAAAAAGAAAGGGTTGTCGCATCCACGAAGCATCCCTATTCTAACCAAATATAAACCTGTATGAACGGGTTTTCCTTTAAATTTCCAGTAGTGTTAATCACATTAAACAATGTGATCATCCTGAACATGGAAAATATTATTTCTTGTTTCTGATACAAATATACGAACTTTTGAACAGTGTACAAATTACACTAAGCTTTTTTTTCAAAAAAACATTTCTATGACTTATCATTCAGACAGTCCAGCATAGTTAGTCTAAGAATTATTTCTGAAAATTAAGCTTTAACACTGCTAATGAGCTGTTCAACTTCATCCTGAGTGCCGTTAAACGGCCCGGACGACTCAATTTTGAGGCTTGCCATGGCAGCACCAAATTCTCCGGATTCCTGTACTCCTGCCCCTTTTACACGCTTAAATAAATAACCAGCCATGTACGTATCACCGCAACCAGTAGCGTCAGTTTCCTGCGCAGGATGGTACGCTGGAATATCGTAAAATCTACCTTCAGCATAGATAACGGAACCTAAACTGGCACGGGTAACAACAACTTCCTTTACTCCCCAATCCGCCAATATTTTTGCACCTTCAGTAATTCCCGTTACTCCGGTAAGTACTTCCAGTTCAGTTTCGTCTGCTTTTACAATGTGTATATATTGAAGGGCTTCTTTTTTTTCCGTCCAGCCAACTGCACAAACCCGCTGATCACGTACTTCACGCAGGTAACCTTGCACGTCTAAGGATACTTTGCCACGCAGGGAAAGGCTTTTAATGAGTTCTACAGAGATATCATTTGCCAAAAGCGGTCCTAAATGAAAGATCTCCGCATCGATGCCGCTAAGCTGCTCCACAGTAAAGGGATCTGCTTCCTGTAAAACACGCTGAGTACGGTGGTCGAGATTAGCAGAATAGATGTTTTCGAAATAAACCGTTTTTGCACTTGGGAACACGTTTACAACAATGCCGCGAGCTCTCAGATCTTCTACAAAAGACAACTCTGTATCCGCAAGAGCAGTGACAAGGCCATAATTAAGATCAAGTTTGCGCAATGCATTGGAAAAGTAAAATGAAGTACCTCCGGCCATATGTTTCTCGGCGTTTGCGGTAACGATCCTGTCTAATGTAATATGCCCTATGCAACAAATCTCGTACATCCACGGTAATTTAAACGATCAGCTGAAATGCTAACTGAGCTGCAAATGTAGGAAATAGCAGGCTGGAACAGAGAATTGTAATAGAAATTCTATTTAAATAGGTTAAAACCGTATTGTGCATCCGTCCAGAATTCGTCAAGTGCAATAATTCTCGGCTTAAAAAATGAAATCAAAGCGGGCCAGTCCGCCTCCTTGAATATACTTACACCTGGTAATGCCCTACTAATCCTGCTGACCGTTTTGAAGTGTTCATCGGTGATATGGAGCTGCCATTCCCATTCTTCGCCCAGGGCCGACTGCAGAATGTTGCGATATCCCGCAAATTGTTCGAACAGGAGTTCCTGCATTCCCGGATCAGGATGCGAGAGTTCAATAGCGATAAATGCAGAACGGTTGTCTGCCTGCATCTTAAAATGCAAGTGTTTGATACCGGTTTTATAATTTACCCAGTTGATCTTCAAACCCTCAGCAGATGGCTGAGGGGATATATATTGCCCGAATGCAGTCCAGAAAGATTGTTTAAGCCTCGAAGCCTCATCTTTTGAATACATAACCCCTAAAAACGTTTTACTTTTTGTTGTAGTGGTTTTCCAGGAAGTCTGATTTGGAATCCCTGAAGGTTTTAACCGTTCCTATAGTATACATGAACCTGATATAGTACCAGGCGATATCTACCTGATGGGGTAAAAAACCGGTTCTTGCGCTTTTAGGATAAAGGTGGTGGTTATTATGCCATTCACCCGCTACTATCCCCGGCCAAAGTTGGTTGATCGACATGTCTTCGCGACTAAAGTCGTAGTTATCCCTTCGCATATCTTTCCCTTTACCATGACCTTCATAGTTAAATGTTCTTACACCTACTGCCCACACACCAGCTGCGCCAAAAACTGTACAAGCTAAGGCATGACCGCCAATCAGGTAAAAAGCAAGGTACCAGAATCCCCAGTTCAGGATCCAGGAAAGGACTGTACGCCCGGGGTTAGCAATTGAACCCCATTTAAGGTACTGCGCATAAGTATTTGGTGTAATTCCTGTATGTTTCATCAGCCTGGTAGCTGCATAATAATCTTTTTCAGAAAGGTCTTTGGCTATGGGCTGGTGGTTTACATCAGCCAGAAAGCAGTATAAAAAACCACCTGAGGCATTATATGGATCGCCTGGCATATCAGACTTCGCGTGATGAACATGGTGAGATACAACATAGATCTCTTCCGGGATCATAGAAATCGTCAGGTTCTGGGTAAAAAACTTCCAGAATTTATTTCTGAAGGTATAAGAGTTATGTGTACAGTAACGGTGGTGCCAAATGGTACCATGTGTCCCCATAATGATCATGCTGTAAACGAAAGCAACAGCCAGCATGCCCCAGCTAAAGTATTGAAATATAAACAAGGCAAGAAAAGGAATAGAAAGGAGAACTTTAAACCAGCTCATAAATGGAAGCCAGTTTTTTTTGCTCTTGAAGATATTTAATCTTGCAAAAAACTCTTTGAATATCTGCCTGGGAGTTGGTTTAGATAATTCACCGTTAGCATCTTTCCATCCATAGGCAGGTGGATCTAATACTATTTCTAAAAATGTCATAAAATTGCAATTAAATACTTTGGTGAAAGTACGTTGGATTTTTCGTATTTCACGCAACTATCTTCAAATACTTATTCCTGTCGGTCAATTCGGAGTAATTAAAGCATTATTTCCTAGTATTAGTTTAAACATATGCCTAATTTCGGCCTCTCAATGAAATTCCTGAATGACGGATAGTCATCAGGAAAATGAGATTAAGATTACTTACAACATGAACAGTAAAACCAACCGCAAACAAGACGCTTTAGATTATCACTCGCAGGGAAGACCGGGAAAAATTGAAGTCGTACCTTCAAAACCCACTAATTCGCAAAGAGATCTGGCACTCGCTTATTCTCCTGGAGTAGCAGAACCCTGCCTTGCCATCCACCGTAATCCTGAAGATGTTTATAAATATACAGCAAAAGGGAACCTGGTTGCAGTAATCAGTAATGGAACGGCGGTATTAGGACTGGGTAATATCGGTCCTGCTGCGAGCAAGCCTGTTATGGAAGGTAAAGGATTGTTATTCAAGATATTTGCTGATATTGATGTTTTCGATTTGGAACTGAATACTTCTTCGGTTGATGAGTTTGTAAATGTGGTTAAAGCTTTAGAGCCTACTTTTGGCGGTGTAAACCTGGAAGATATCGCAGCACCGATGTGCTTTGAAATTGAAAGGCGCCTGAAAGAGGAAATGAATATTCCTGTAATGCACGATGATCAGCATGGTACAGCAATTATTACAAGTGCTGCGCTGTTAAATGCTTGTCAGCTGCAGGGCAAGAAAATTGAGAAGGTAAAGATCGTTGTAAGTGGTGCAGGTGCTGCCGCAGTGTCTTGTGTCAAATTATATTTGAAATTAGGGGTTAAAAAAGAAAACCTGGTAATGTTCGATATCGATGGATTGGTAAATGTTGATCGTACAGATCTCGACCCTATCCGTATGGAATTTGCAACCACCAGGAAAGATATCACTACCCTTGCAGAAGCAATGAAAGGTGCAGATGTATTTTTAGGTCTTTCTGCTGCAAATGTGGTTTCTGTAGAAATGGTACAGTCCATGGCCAAAAACCCTATAGTATTTGCACTGGCTAACCCTGATCCGGAAATTGCGTACGACCTGGCAATCAATGCCCGCAAAGACATTATTATGGCTACCGGCCGTTCTGATTTCCCTAACCAGGTAAATAATGTACTTGGTTTCCCGTATATCTTCCGCGGTGCACTGGATGTCCGTGCAACGTCTATCAATGAAGAAATGAAAATTGCTGCGGTCAGGGCAATTGCAGAACTGACTAAACTTCCTGTTCCTGAAATCGTTAACCTGGCTTATAAAGCGAAAAATTTAAAGTTCGGTAAGGATTATATCATTCCTAAACCTATCGATTCAAGGTTAATTGGTATCGTTTCTATGGCTGTGGCCAAAGCGGCAATGGAGTCTGGTGTGGCAAGAAAGCATATTACGGACTGGAATGCTTATCATGAAGAGCTGCAGGTAAGGTTAGGAGCCGATGATAAATTGTTAAGAAATCTTGCTGGCAAGGCCAAGTCTGCTCCGAAAAGAGTCGTATTTGCTGAGGCAGATAACTATAAGATATTGAAGGCTGCACAGATTGTAAAGGATGAAGGCATCGCAACACCTATCCTATTGGGTAATGTAGAGCGTATCCAGAAAATCGTGTTAGAAAATGGGATTGAGTTCGACGGGATTGAAATTATTGATCCGCTACAAGGCACGCCAGATTCGGAGAAATTCGCTGATCACTTGTATCAAAGACGCCAGAGACGAGGCATCACGCTTTATGAGGCTAGAAAACTAATGCGCGACCGGAATTATTATGGTGCAAGCATGGTAGAATTCGGACAGGCAGATGCACTGATCTCGGGACTTACCAAAAACTATAAATCTACTTTAAAACCTGCTTTACAGGTAATCGGCACAAAAAAAGGAGTTAAGAAAATTGCAGGTATGTACCTGATGTTAACCAAGAAAGGCCCTGTTTTCCTTGGAGACACCACGGTAAATCCAGATCCGACAGCGCAGGATATGGTAGATATCACCGGGCTGATCAATGATTCTGTTAAAGGATTAAATATCACACCAAGAATAGCGCTTTTATCGTATTCTAACTTTGGTTCTAATACAGGTGCGATCCCTGATAAAACACGATTGGCTACTGCTTTACTGAAAGAAAAGTACCCTGATATGATTGTTGACGGGGAAATGCAGGCAAATTTCGCAATGAATTCAGAATTATTACAAGGTAACTATCCGTTCTCTACCCTGAAAGGCAGTCCGGCCAATACCTTGATATTCCCTAACCTGGAATCTGGTAACATTGCATACAAACTATTGCAGGAGCTCGGAAATGTGGAAGCAGTAGGCCCTATCCTCTTAGGATTAAATAAACCTGTTCACGTTTTACAAATGGACAGCTCTGTACGTGAGATTGTGAATATGGTAACCATTGCAGTTGTAGACGCACAGCAAAAAGGTTAAATAGTATATATAAAAAAGGAGCTGATGATTGTCAGCTCCTTTTTTTATATATACTATTTTATGGGTTAATGAACAGCTCGCTGCTCAAATAGCGGTCGCCCCTGTCGCACGCAATAAATACAATCAGTCCCGAATCGAGCTCTTCAGCCAGCCGTACTGCACAAGCTAAAGCACCGCCACTGCTCATACCAGCAAAAATCCCTTCAGATTTTGCCATTTGCCTTGCATAATGTGAAGCATCCTCCTGTGAAACATCCATTGTCCGGTCTACACGCCTGGCATCAAATATTTTCGGAAGATAAGCCGCCGGCCATCTTCTGATCCCCGGTATCGATGATTCTTCTGTAGGCTGACAGCCCACTATCTGTATAGCAGGATTCTGCTCTTTTAAAAACATGGAATTGCCCATAATACTACCTGTAGTACCCATAGAGCTAACAAAGTGGGTAATCTGCTGATTGGTATCCCTCCATATCTCCGGACCAGTAGTTTTGTAGTGCGCCAGATAGTTATCCGGGTTTGCAAACTGATTGAGTAAAAAGTATCCTTTGCTCCCCTTATCTTCTGCATAGTCCCTGCAGGTTTCTATCGAGTCCAATAGTGTTACGTTTGCACCAAAAGCCTCCATTGTTAAAGTACGCTCCCGTGTAGAGTTCGCCGGCATCACCAGCTCAATCTCCATCTCATATATCGCAGCGATCATCGCCAGGGCAATGCCCGTGTTGCCGCTGGTAGCTTCAATGAGCTTCGTCCCTTTTTTAATTTCTCCGCGCTCCATCGCACTGCGGATCATATTCAGCGCAGCCCTGTCCTTTACACTGCCCCCGGGATTATTCCCTTCGAGTTTAGCGAAGATTTTAACCTTAGGATTAGGATTTAACCGCTGAATCTCTGCCAGTGGGGTATTGCCGATTGCATCTATAATATTTCCCATTTCAGATTTTACTTTTTGTTTCTATAACTTTCATTGCCGATTGATGGTATACTGTAGAATTGGGCAATACGCTTTTTGTAAGCCATACGTTACCGCCTATGATGCTGTTTTCACCGATAAACGTGTCGCCGCCCAAGATTGTTGCACCTGAATAAATGATCACATGGGCACCGATAGTAGGGTGACGTTTGGTGTTGGCCATAAACTTTTCTACACTTAGCGCACCAAGTGTAACACCCTGGTAAAGCTTAACATGGTCACCGATTACCGTTGTTTCACCAATTACAATTCCCGTACCATGGTCTATAAAAAGGAACTCTCCTATCTCTGCGCCCGGATGGATATCAATCCCAGTAACGGAATGCGCGTATTCTGTTAATATCCTGGGGATCAGAGGAATGCCCAAAAACAGTAACTGATGTGCGATACGATACAACGAGACGGCAAGAAAACCCGGGTAGGTACGTATAATCTCAAATTCACTTTTCGCTGCAGGATCACCATCTAATGTGGCCGTAATATCGGTATTCATTTTACGGTAAAGCTCTGGCAGTTCTTTATAGAACGTATTTGCAATAATCTGTTTATCACAGTCCATGCATGCCTTCGTAGCAGCCAGTATATGCAGGAGTTCACGTTCTGACTGATCAAACATTTCCCGGATTTCCAACAGGGTATAATCAGGAAAGGTTAAACGTTCCGGATAAACCAGGTTCAGCAGATTAACCGCCCATTCCGCAATCTCCCTGTTAGAAGGAATGGTCTCGATCTGTTGCTGCTTATTATATATATGAAGGTAAAATTCTTCGTTCATAAGGCTGAATCTGTAAAAATTCGGTTAATTAATCCAGACCCTTTGTTATTACATGGATCTGAGGTGCTGTGCTAGGTAATTTGATATCATTGGCATCCATCGATTCTTTTATTTTCTGATAGGTAGCATAATAAACCGGCCAGAAGTTAATATTTGCAGTCCAGGCACGGACAATCAATACAATTGCACTATCACCCATTGAGCCTACCAGCACAGCTGGTTTCGGATCTTTAAGGATCAGGCTGTCATTTTCCAGAACAGTAAGAATAGCTTTACGCGCGTTTTCTATATTATTATCAAAGGAGATATTAATCTTATATTCCGCCTGTCTGGTATCATTATCAGATGCGTTATTAATCACTGCATTTGCCAGCGGACCGTTCGGCGCATAAATGGTGGTTCCGTTCCCGGCTCTCAATGTAGTATATAAGATATCTATTTTCAATACTGTTCCTGCTACATTATTACTGGAAGTGATATTATGCCCTACTCTGAATGGTTTAAAAAGTAATATCAGTACCCCTCCCGCAAAATTAGACAATGATCCTTGTAAAGCCAATCCTACAGCCAGACCCGCCGTCCCTAAAACAGTAATAAATGAAGTTGTCGGTATCCCTATGATAGTAGCAATCGATATGATCAGCATTACATAAAGCACCACATTGATCAGGCTGATCAGGAATTCACTAAGAGAGAGGTCAATGCTGTTTTTATGAAAATGATTACGGAGAAATTTAACACATTTTTTGATCAGCCATACGCCAACAACAAGTACAACAACAGCCAGCAAAAACTTACCGAAATAACTTACGAGCAGATCAGCAAACTGCTCTGCATATATTTTAACTTTATCCATCTTTAAATCTAATCTCCGCACAGCCCGATTGGGGAACCTGCGCTAATATTTTTTAAAGATACATATCTATTTATTTTTTATAATACAGGGATGTAATGATAGTGTCAAAGCAAAGGAAATAAACGGCTGAACATTAAGCAACAAACTCCACTTCAAAAGAAGTACCCGGATTGAGGATGTAAAAATGTTCTTTTAAGTTGCCGCTGACTGCGCTATTGATCTTGATCCAGTCAAATGCCATCACAGTAAGGTCTTCCGGAATTTCGGTCATTCCACTCTTGGCAACCATTTCTTCCTCCGAAAACAACGGGATAAATTCCTTGCCATTCCTGACAAATGTCTGAAATTTCAGTCCGCTGCCAAACGGGTTAAAGTCTTTAAACAAAGAAGTTACAGTTCCGGTTTTTACCTGACGGATCAAATCTGCTTTATACTTGGCAGGATTGAACCAATATTTCATAATTGCCTGGTTTACCGGGTTTGGTCTGTTTTTAACATAAAAAGGGAAATTGCTTTGTATTACATAATACATCAGCTCCGGTTCCACGGTGTTGGAAACAAAAATAACCTCTCTGTCGGGCATATAACTTTCCCGCAGCTTCTCTGCCATAGGCTGGATCTCGTCAGCTTCTTCCTCAAGCTCAACGGCAAGAAAAATATCCGGCTTTTCTTCCTGATCATATAGCAGCCCAAAATAAGCCTTTGCAACCGCAGGGTTAGCCCCAAACAAATTAATTAATCTTCCAACATAACTTTCATCCTTATTCCAGTCAATGTTATCATCATTTAAGTAGTCAAGTAATCCCATTCGAACTTAATTTTAATTATGTAACCTATTTTCCAAAATGATCGAAATGTTTAACAATTCATCAAGACTAATATAAGAAATTAAACAATATGCAATCATCCGATTATTAGTTATAAACCAGCGGAATAATAACCTTGAATACCTTTCTTATTTAAGGTTATGATTGGCTGGTTGTTTAAATCACATTTTACATTTCTATAAACTCCCATGCACTCTGATAGGCATTCCTTTCTTCTGCATACCCGATAAAACCAGCATAAAAATCAGATTTTGAAAGTGTGGCACTATCGCCGATCACAACCAGTTTCTTTTTAGCGCGGGTCATGGCCACGTTCATCCTTCGAACATCCGAAAGGAAACCAATAATACTATCAGCATTACTCCTCGTCAGACTGATATATACGATATCACGCTCCTGCCCCTGGAAACTATCGATGGTGTTTACCGTAATATGAGCAGCATAAACCTGCAGTTCCGGTGCGTTCAGGAGTAAATCTTTCAGCACATAGATCTGCTGTTTATACGGAGCGATAATAGCAACAGAAGGGAAGTCTTCAACAGTGTAAATCAAAGCCAGTTTCTGTACGAGCTGTGTGAGGTGTTTAAGCAGGAAAACCGCTTCTTCGGGATTCACTGTACTCGTTCCTTCGCTCTTTTCTTCAAACCCGCAGCCCGCTGTATCGATAAAGGCTAAAGCAGGTTCATCGGCGGCCAGCAGACGGTGCGCGACAGATTCATGGGCTTTAAGCTTATTTTCATAAAAGATCTTTGAAGAATAGCCCATAATAATTTCGTTCATCCGGTACTGCTCTTCAAGCAAAACAACTGCTTCAGGATGTAATGCGACACTTTTTTCCAATAAAGTAGTGCTTAACCCATTCTTTGCCGCCAGGTTTGATTTGATGGTGGGCGAGAGCTGACAATGATCGCCGGCAAAAACTACCTTTTTTGCTTTCAGTATCGGTATCCAGCAAGCAGGCTCCAGTGCTTGTCCGGCCTCATCGATAACCACCGTATGAAATTTACGGCCCCTGATGGTATAATGGTTTGCACCAACCAGGGTTGCTGTCACCACCTGTGCTTTGTTCACCAGGTCATCTATAATATATTGCTCCGTATTCCCCACTTCTTTCATCATCTTGTGGGCTTCGCTAAACAGGGCACGGCGCTGCTCCTGTTCTGCTTTTCCAAAATTTCTTTTGTATTTATGCGCCATGTTCTTGAACTCCCCTGCTTGCTTTTTGAGATTTTTGATCTCTTTCATACTGGGGTGAGCAGCCATTTTATAGTCGACCGTCAATGACATCAGCTTTTCTGAAACCCTTGCCGGATTCCCCACACGCAACACATTCAATCCTTCATCCGCCAGTTTTTCACTTAATAAATCGACTGCCGTATTACTTGGCGCAACCACAAGGATCTGCTGGTGATCTTGTTTGATCATCGCTTTAATGGCCTGTACCAGCGTTGTCGTTTTCCCTGTTCCGGGAGGACCGTGTACGATCGCTAATTCTTGTGCAGCTAAGATTTTATCCACAGCAGACTGCTGTTTTGTATTTAGTTTTGGAAGCTGGTAGCTATGCATGTTCGGATTAAATGACGGAGCGGCATCACCTGTAAGGATTTTCACTAAACGCCCGTCTTCCGCCTTATCAAACGGAGCAGATGCTGTCTTCAGGGCATTTTGCATCTCATCGTAACTGTTGTTATCAAAAAGCACGTCGATACCCAGTTTGCCGTCGCGCGACCAGTCCGGCAACTCATCCGTACGTAATGTAATTTTCAGTTTATTACCGCTCTGGTGGGAGATGACCCCTTCCAGCCTGTCATTCTTCGGATCATGGTTAGAAAAAAGCACTGCCGAAGCACCAAACCTGAGCTGATGACTGATCTCATGGTGTGTTGTGCGTTCGACTTCTACCGTGATATAGTCGCCCCTGCTCATTTCAGAACCCCTGATTGCAATTGGGTACCAGGTTAGTCCGTTCGCCCGCCGCTCGGCAACTGTCGACGATTCCGTTAGTTTGCGATAAGCATTCTGATCTTCCTCTTTCTCTGTTTTCAGCAGATCAAGCAGCTTTTTGAAATATTCCATCGCCGCAAAGGTAGCAGTTTAAGGGGGCTTTAAAGTGATTCGCGCAGGGTTAAATAAAAAGGTACTTCCACTTGTTCTCTTGAGTTATCAAGGATAAGGTTTGCCGCAATCTGCCCCATTTTCTGAAAATCTGTAGAGATTGTTGTAATCCCATTAAGAATAATCTTTTTCCAGGGAGTTTCATTATAAGAGATCAGCCCAACCTGCGCCCCGATATTCAGCTTCAGCTCTTTAATCCGCTCTATCAGGGTTACCAGGTCATCTTCTCTCAGGTTAATGAATACCTCTCCTTCGCTGATTGGTTCAGTATTGATGTCACTTACCACCTTTTGAATAAACCCGAACTGCCTGCAAAACTTAGTAAATCCGTCTTTTATTTCATTCGGGAAATAGCTATCCTCAGGGAAGATCAGTTTAAGAGTATGATATTTATTTAGTGGTACTATAGCTTTTTCCAATGCCTGGAAGATATCATTTTCGAAATTCTCATAGGCAGCCCCATAATCGCCGGTAATACCGGGCAGCATTTTGTCCATTAAAATCAATTTGTTCTTCGGGATTGAATTGAGAATTTCATATTCATCACCCGCAGGCGCCAGAAAATGAGGGATCACTACATAGTGCGAATATTGCTCACTTTTAGCTGTGATCAATTCTTTAAAAACGCATAAATCATTGTTGTAGATATAAAAATCGATAGCCACTTTTTCTCCCAAAGCCTCTACAAAAGCATCATAAATGATTTTTTTATGGTTGCTGAGTTTATTAAAGACCAGGCAGATCTTTAGTTTCTGATTATAGTCTTCGTTCAATATATAATATCCTTTACCTGGTATAGACCCCAGTATGCCAAGATTCTTGAGGTGTTTATATCCTTTTTCGGCCGTATCCCGCGAGATTTCCAGTTCATAGCTCACCTCGTTGATCGATGGCAGAGTATCATTCTTTTTTAATCTTCCGAGCTCAATTGCAGAGAGAACAGATTTTGTTAACTGCAAGTATTTCGGGATTGCAGAATATCCATCCACATGGACATAACTGAAAAAATCATTTAGCTTCATACGGTTTAAATTGGCAGTATAAAGTACAAAGATTATAAATATCAGAACAGTTAAACTTTATACAATTTACGCAATCGTTCCCGGTAATCCATTTTTCCCTAATTATAGCCTTTAAGAACTACTGGACCCGCCAGGCCTGAGGGCATAGTTTTCCATGCTGAAGCATCAAATGGTTTATAATCTATATTTACGAAATTTATTTCGTGGTAGTTTCGCCATTTTACTCCTTTTTTATCTAAGTCTGCAATGCGGTTGGCCATTAAATTAGCGATTTCAATCCGTATAGTGTTCTTTCCTGCAATAAGGTACTGGCCAATACGCTTTTTAAAGGGAATGCTCCAAATGTATCCGGCATCTTTCCCGTTAATCCAAAGGTGAGCGGTCTCGTTTACCTGGCCAAGTGCTAATTCATATTCCTTAAACTTCCTTGCAGGGAGCGTAAATGTGGTACTGTAAACACCGGTCCCCGAAAAGGCGAGCAACTGCGGATCAGCAGAGGAAGTCCACAATTCCGGGTTATCCATTTGCTGATCTGCCGGTAATACTGGTCCCCCCGCGGTAAAATGCAGGTTCCAGGGTTGATCAAAAGCTACCGCTTCCCCATTCCCGGAAAGATAGGACCACATTTTCGGAAGATTTTGATGTGCTCTGCTTACGACCTTGCGTTGCCCATCGGGCTGCTCCGTAGTTTTAAGGAAGACCGTCTCACCAGGTTCCAGATAAATCCTTACTGTGGTCTTTTTACCTTTAATCGCCGTTTGGGCCAGACCGTAATTGCCGTTCTGTGCATCCATAATGACTACATTATTCCCGCCATAGTTTACAGGTACCCATTCATCTATCACTTTATCAGTATGGTTAACCAAAAAGTAATACCTGCCATGGCTTAGCTTACGGCGGATGAACTTTAATCCCGTTTTTATCAATTGCTCTCCGTGTATATTTTTAAATTCCAGCGCCTTTTGAATGTCGCCCGCTACAATTATGGCGCCCGATCCTACGGCAGCATACTTTACTCCCCTTACCGGTTCAGCAAATTGCATCGCGGCAAGCATTTCTTTGAACAGTTTACGGTTAGTTTCCAGTTCGCTAAGTCCGGGTACATCTTCAGGTAATTTCTGGAAGATCACTGTTGCCCCTTTATTGGCAAGATCAAGCATAGCTGAAAGGGTCTGCAAAGGCATCAGCTTACATTCGGGAACAATTAATGTCTGGTACGGACTTGCCCCGGCAGCGGTGATCACTTTTCCTTTTACTACTACTGAGGCTGCCAGCATCCGGTCGGATGCAAAATCGAATGAATAGCCATTTTGCTGCAGCTTTACACTTTGTTTATAAAACTCCGTAGGATGAAGCCATACATCCACATCATGAACCGGCAATGTCATTTCGAGGCCTTTCGGCTTGCCCCATTGGTCGTATACCGGCCAGTAGATCAACAGCTCATTGTCGGCCTGACCGGATTGGAGTATTGACTGGCAGCGGCTAAAGTAATCGTTCATTCCTTTCAACTGCGGCCACAGGCTATTTGCAGGCACAACATTCATCGAAGCATAAAACAGCCATCCGGGAAAAGGTACATCCGCTGGTGTATAGGTTGTGCCATGATAAAAAATATGGTTAATGCCAGAAAGAAAGAGCTGCTCTGCTTCTGGTTTAGCTTGTGAAAAAGAAGTCTTGAAATGCTCTGTAAGCCAGGTAAAGGTTTCCGAAGAAGCCAGTTTTTTACCTTGTGTATGCGCTGCTGAACTGGCAAACCTGCTCATCATCGGGTCAGGATCTACATTGCGTACATCTCCTTTATCCCTCCGTAAACCAGGAATTGGAAAATAGCTGGAACCAAAGGTTTCTGTTTCGGGAATGTCGACCGCCGCGTAGAGGTCGAGCAGGTTGCCCGGGGAGCCGTGCGACTGGTTTTTGGTGATGCTTTTATAGCCATGCGCCCAGTTTGTCCAGTTCCTCGTAAAATTATCAAGCAGCAGGTTGCTCATCGTTTCACGATAGTCTGATTTTACCCTTCCTGCAACCGTACTCGTAGAATCTTTTCCCGTCAGTTCTTTTAGGTAAAGAGACAGATCGTATCCTTTTAACTTTTTAAATGCGGCAAAAAAAGACGGTGTCCAGCTTGCTTTATACACTTCATAGCTATCGTTAAAAAAGGCCCGAACGCCCTGGGGTCTACTTTCAAATGCTTTATCAAATCTGTTCAGGTAGGCATTTACTGATGGTTTATCCAGGTGGTCCAGTGTATATCCCTCTCCTGCCGGGGCGGCCCTTTTAACTTTCTGCATTGTTCTGCCAGAAAAGAGTGCATAAATCTCGCAATCCTGAGTTGCCGTCCAGTTTAATTTACCGTTTTGATCTACCTGAGTAAATAAATTGAGCGGCACATTATTTTCAGGGTAAGCAGTTACCGCCTGCAGCTTAGCACCCATTTCTTTTTGTTTCTCGTCTTTTAAAACAATCAATTCAGTCAGCGATTGTCCTTTTTCTAATTTGTATTGCTGTATAATAAGTTTAGAGGCAGCAAATTCAGGAGTGATCTGCGGGCCGCCAAATGGCCAGCCTGTACCTGTATTCATATCCACTCCCATCCCTAACGCGCCGGCTTTTTTAACCGTAAAGTCCAGCATGGTTATCCATTTGGGAGATAAAAAATCAATATACCTGTTTTCAAAACCTTTAACACCATAGATCGGCGTAATTTCTACCCCGCCCAAACCTGCACCGGCATAGGTAGTCAATGCAATTGATAGATTTTTTTCGTCTACTGCACTTCCCATCCACCACCATCGTGTCCAGGGCCGCATTTGTTTCTCGATCGCTGGCCAGGGAGAGCTACTGGTCTTTAGGGCCTGTCCATCAGCACCAAATGCCAAAATCAGCAATACAATATTTAAAAAGACTTTTTTCATGTTGCTATAAATCATATCAGCTGATTATTTATAAACCAGCTTTCCCTGGCAAATCAGGTTCAATACAGGTGGTAATTTCGATCCGGATTGAATATCCCTTCAACTATCAATCCTAAACAAAGGGAAGTTAATCAAGGTGAAAAACGTTTTTTAATGGTGTGCTTACCGGAGAATTATCAGGGTTTGTATCCATGATATCTGCCATAAAGCTCCACCATCGCTGTACAATTTCCTGCTGTCCAAGATCCTGCGAACCTCTACCCGATAGCTGCTGTACGCCAAAAAGTATATTCGTTTCTTCATCGAGAAAGATCGTATAATCACTTACCCCGTTTTCTTTGAGTAAAGCTGATAATTCCGGCCATATTTCGTCATGCCTTTTTTTATACTCTTCAGCAAACCCTGGCTTAAGCTTCATTTTAAATGCTACTTTCATCAATTTTTTGTTTTTTATTCTTTCTAAATGACCCAAATCTTCTTTGAATATTCAAATTATTTTCAATCTATTCAGCATGATAGCTACCGAATTATTGCCAATAGCTGGTACGCCTGCTTATATGAAATAAAAACAGGCATACTGAAAAGTTATTTTTTCATTTTAGAAACTTCTGTTCCGGCAAGCAGGAAACAGCCTAATCCATAATCTTCAAAATCCGGGCGACTGCTAACAGTTACCGGCTGACCGTCCTTTGGTTCTTTTCCAGTACCTTGAACATAACCCAGTGACCCGTCTTTTTGTACAGCATCTTTTACCATAGCATCCCAGGCTTTAACCAGCACAGGTTTATAAGTAGCAGAAGAAATGATCGCTTTATTGATCCCCCAGGCCATTCCATAAACAAACAAAGCTGTTCCGGAAGTTTCTTTTCCACCAAAGTGACCGGCATCATGCAGACTTACATTCCAGAATCCGTCTGTACGTTGTAAGGGTACAAGTGCCGCAAGCATTTCTTTGTAGGTATTCAGGTATTCGTCGCGGTGGGGCGCATTCTCGGGCATGATATCGAGTACCCTTACCAAAGCAGCAATGACCCAGCCGTTGCCGCGCGACCAATAACAGTTTCCCCCGTTTGGTTCTTTATAAGGCGGAACAAAATCTTTGTCACGCCACCACAGGCGCTCTTGTGTATTGTATAACCCACCTCCTTCTACCGTTTTACTATGCATGTACATTTTGTACATGTATTCGAAATAAGCATCGTCTTTATACAGCACGCCCAGCTTTGCGAATACAGGCATCCCCATTTGTAAAGCATCAATCCACGTCCAGTCGTCTATTTTACCTGACTTCATCATCAGATCGATTGATTCTTTGATGTCTTTGATTCTTTCCGGTTGCTGATCAATATTATAAAGATCAATGTAAGTCTGTCCGCAAGCCTGGTTATCCGCATTCCTTGTCTTTACCGCGCCCCGCAGCCCCCATTGGTGTGCTTCACCCCATGATACTGCGTAATTATAATAGTCCTTATCAGGTTTTACCGTATTTAACCCCATCAGACCTTCATAATATACCGCTCTTGTCCAGATGTTGCTTGGACGAACAATATTAGTTTTGATAGGAAGTCCCGGATCAGGCCAGAGGTGCATAAAATAGCTATTGGTAGATTTCATCACCTTTAAAACAGCATTCTTGGATGGTGTTTTTTGCGCTTGCAACTGCATAAAACAGAACAATGACCCAATGATGATCGTGCTGCATAATTTCATTTTATTCTTCATGATATTAATTTGGTTAGAAATAAAAACGGGGTTACGGGTTTGTAGGTTTTGGCTTTGTTTCATCAGTCACTTTAGGCTTCAGCTCATCAGGACTATCTTTGGTATGTGTATCAAACACAAGCTTTGAACCCGTTTTAAAAAGGTCCCTGATCACAGCAATATCCACACTATTTACGGGATTGAAATCGTCAGAACCCATATATTTTTGCAAACTATAATACAATTGTTTAGCTGCCGGCCCATGTTCACCGTCAGCAGAAATATTTGCACTGGATACGATCAGTTTTCCCTTACCCACCATGGCTTCAAATATTAACCCCAGTTTACGGTTCAGGAACCAGGTATCGATAGGTTGCACCAGCGGCCTGAACCCTGTCGGAAAATCTTCCAGATTCATCACCTGCGAATTATTGACGATCTCCCACCACTGGAAATCGCTATGGTAACTGGTTGGGAACTCCTTAAAAACCGCAGCTTTGGGATCACAAAGGATCCCTAATGTATGTGGCGGTCTCATTTTAAACCAGGAGGTATTCCAGAATACGGGCAAAAAAGTTTGTACAACCTCTTTGCCTTTAACCACTTTACCACTGGCATTCAGGAAAACCTTACCACCCTTGTTCAGGATAGCTTCTGCTTTCTGATCAAGCTCCGTGCAATAATAAACAGCAGATTTTACAGCTGGTAATGTTTTTGGAAATACCCAAAAATCCCAGTCGTTGCGAAACTCCGTTCCATCTACACTAACTTCCATGTTCAGCTTTTCCACTTTGGTGATCCCTTTCAAATTGTAGCTGATTTTGCCCAAAGCAATACAGTTACCAATGGTGATGGTCTTTGGATCGAAATTTCCTGAAAGCAGCACCCCGGATCCGGCACCTGTTATTTTCCATGAAACCTTCGCATCCGGCAATTCGGTTTTACCATAATGCGCAATTTCAACCGAACCTTCAAACACTTCGTCATTCGCATAAACAAATTTAGCCGTACGCAGCAAAGGAACGGTTGTATTAGAAAAACGACGGAATTGTTTTGCTGTGATATACCCTTTCTCTTCCCAGAATGCATTCAAAACACCCACCAGCGCGGTGCCTTGCCCGGGATAATCATTTAAAGAAAGTAATTGGTAACCGCTATACCCCGGTGTGCGCAATGCTTTTTCAATCTCATTTTTATAAGCCAATGCCTGTAATTTCCCCGAGGCCATTAAAAAGCGTTCCCCTTCATCGGCCATATCATGGTCTTTCAGGTCTTCCTCAAACAGTTCCAGGTTTTTTGCACGGTAAACCCCGGTATATTTTTTAATCTCGGTAAAATCCGGGAATACGCAATATTGCCCCATTTCATGCGACACAAATGGCACGGAGAATTTTTCAATTAACGGCGCATAGTCAGACAGGCTTTCCGGCATTTTGTTCCAGCTTAATCCCCTTGCACCGGCTCGCACCATAAACTCATTATTGGGGATCACCGGCCAGCTCCCTCCTACTGAAGCACCGGTATATAATCTCCTGGAATCTTTCTGTTTCCAGTAATCGTTAAATTTAGTCAGGTATTCCACCTGCCTTCCCCTAGGTTCATTACCATAGGCCATCATACAAAAGGATGCATAATTACCAAAAACCTTTGCCATACGCCCGGTTTCATCATAGATAAACTGGTCGATTGGTTTACCATCCCCGATAGAAGTACCATGATTGGCCCAGCTGGGCCCTTCCGGCTGTAAGTAAAAACCTATTTTATCTGCCGCTTTAAATGCAGCTTCTGGCGGACACCAGGAATGAAAACGCATATGGTTTAACCCGTGCGCCTTTGATATGGTAAAAATCCTTGTCCACGCTGCCTCATCCATTGCCGGATATCCTGTAAGCGGAAATTCACAATTATTTACTGTACCACGAAGAAATACTTGTCGCCCGTTTATCGTGAACTGCCTTCCGGCTGCTTTAAACTCCCGCATCCCAAAAGTAACCTTAGTTTCGGCCTGCCCGCCATTTTGGTGAGTCGCCCTTACGGTTAGCTCATATAGTGCCGGATCAAACTCATCCCAGGTCAGCATTTTATCACCTATCGGTAAAGTCAGTGTCACTACCCCTTTTCCATCTTTCAAGTTAAAAGTTGCCCGTACCGGCTCAAGATCATGCTTTTTACTGGTATTAAAGCTATGTCCTGACACCATAATTTCACCTGTTAAGTTTGTTTTTACAGGGGCAGCCAGCGAAACGGAGATTTTTGCCAGTTTATTTTTCAAGTCAGGAAACACCTGGATATCATCAAAATGCAATAATGGACCGGCAGTAAGCTGGATCTTGCCTACAATACCGTTCCAGTTCCCCTGGGTATGGTCTGTAAGGCTATGTGAATCCTGTCCTACATTAATTGCTTTAATGCGGTTATCCACGCGGATAGTCAGCCTGTGTTTTCCGGGCCCCAGCACTTTGGTCAGGTCATAATTCTGGGCGGTCACAAATGTATACTGTGTACCGATTTCTGCGTGATCTACCCAAACCGTAGTTTCAGAATGCGCATATTCCAGTTCAAGGAGTATTCTTTTGCCATTCCAGCCTTTCGGGATAATTACTTCTTTCTGGTACCAGGCAGGTCCGGTATAATGTTTTGCAGGGGTTAACCAAAAAGGGATTTTTATATTTCCAGGCTGCCGGTACTTGGCCAGCCGCGGGTTAAAATAATACGAACTATCGTAGATACTGCCCGTCCATTTTGTTTTTAAAGTAATGTCATTTCCTTTGCCATTTTCTGCCATAGATCCCGGCAGCTTTACCTCTTCTACAAACGGCGTAGTAAACCATTTATGCACCACACCCTGATCTAAAGAATCTATTTTAAAACGCCATGTTCCAGCAAGGGAAATTGTTTGGGCACCAGCAGTTCCGGCAAAAAAGAAGGCCAGGCAGAAGCTGGTAAAAAGCCATTTATATAATGGAGAGTGAGTTATGCTCATAAGTATCGGCTATTCCTGCGTGATCGGGCAGGACATATGTGGTTTTATCGCTAGTATAGGCTTAATTCAGAAAAACGGCAACCTGTGGCATCCTGTATCGGTGCGCACAGGATCATGGCATCGGTTTTAATCCTTCCCATACTACTTTCCATTTTCCATTTTTGGGGAAGCCGGGGTTCGTGACCGTGCTGCCATCCCATCCGGCACACATCATGGCAGCAGCAGTAAGCAGCCCGCCATTCCCCGGCAGATATAACCGCAGCCTTTCGTCCTGGTAATTGTGTCCGCTCACAAGGTAGGTATTTGTTTTTATATCCATCAATAATGCATCGATCGCTTTATCCGGCAAACCTAAACGTGCAGCGGTCATGGCCGTCATCGGAAAATCCCATCCCCAGGTATCGTTCCAGCTCCATGTTTTCCATACAAGGTCGAATGTTTTACGCATTACGGCCTTATCCAGCAGTTTTGTTTCAGGCAGCATCCCATACGTAGCCAATACCGATGGATGGTCTGTTTTATATTCGGGATTGGTATAGGAATCTTTTGCGCTTTCCGCAGCGAGATAAACACCATCCTGAACGGGCAGAGGGGAAAGTTTGGCAATTACCTGATCCCATTTCGGTTCACGCGGCATCCCCAGGTGCTCCCGCCATTGCTGTGCAATGTTCAATGCCCAGTTCCAGTACGCCAATTCGTAGGTCGGATTAAAAGTTTCTTCGGCCTTGAACCTTTCCTGCGCGGGGATTAAACCCGGCCCTAAGAAATACCGGTCTTTTTCTTTATCATAATGGGCAAAAGAAGCCATAAAGGCTGCTGTACCAAATACGAGTTCTTTGTATTTATTCAGTGTCTGCTGATCCGGATGGCTGCGGTAAGCCAGTTCTGCGAAAGTAATCAGATGGGGCTGCTGCCAGATCAAAAGGGAGCCGACAGATGACGGGGTTTCGTTCCCGTTATTATCTGTCATTTTCTGCCAGCGAAAACCATCAAAGCCCTGCCGTTCAGCAATCTTTTTAGCACCGCCTGCCACTTTAAAATACCAGTCGGCTTGTTTCTCCATCAGCGCCCCCCTGCCCCAAAGGGAAAAATGGAGCATGTGCCACCAGGTCATTTCAAGGTGCGGCTTGCCAAACCAGCTGTTATACGTTAAGCCCGTTTCCTGCGGAGGGTATGAACCGGCGCACTGGATTTTTGTGAGGTACTGCGACAGGATAATCCTCCGCTCCAGTTCATTCGCACGCGCATCTGTACTCCCTGCAAGGTCGATCGCCCCGCCGTTCATCCAGAAAGACTTCCAGCCATGCTGACTATTATTCTGTGTTTCCATGAACAAAGGAAGCATTGCTTTTGGCTTTTCTGGTGTAAAGAGCAGGCTTAGTTCAAAAGAGTCACTCTTTTTATCCGGAGAAACCAGGAATTCATGCGCTCCGCTTTTGGCGATATTGCCATCACCCTTCCAGTGTAAAGCAGTGAAATAGCGGGCAGAATCCAGCTGGTGCAGTAACAAGGCATGGGTCTGATCAGCAGAAAAAACAGACGACTGATGTTTTTCTTCACTGGCATAGTTATTTCCTACATCAGCCCATGCCCCTGTAGGATAGGGATAACGGACCCGGATTTTTAGCCTGCCTTCTTTTACCAGTGCTGATTTTACACGTGCGGCAACAAGATCATGCGATTGATGGGCTACGGTAAATACTTCCACCTTTTCGCCTTCCACCGTGAAGGTACTTTTTATCTCACCTGTCCATAAATCCAGGTGCTGATCGATGTTTTTAATGTCAGACACCGAAGCCTTTTTCCCATTGCTCAGCGTAATATCAAAACCAACATTCCCCAGCTGCAAACGGTGTACATTCTGACGGAACCAATCTGATGCCGCCTTATTCCGTGCTGGCGTTTTGATCTGTACCACGTAAGTTACTGTTCTTCCATACTGCTGATAACCTCGTAAAGACTCTTCTATGTGATAATCTGCTGTATCTTTAAAACTATCCCAGCCCCATTCCGACTGTGTGCCAAGCGGTACCCCATTTTTGTAATGATCTGGAAAAGTTTGTAAACCTGTTGCATCAACGGTAAAAGCAAACTTGCCATTACCAACGGATAAGGATGATAAGGAATCCATCCGGCTGATTTTAACCTGATGGCGGCTAACCAGCTTCTGCCTGTTAATCTGCTGCGCGTTAAGCTGCAACAGGCAACACAAAAGCAATAAAAATGAGGATAGTAACTTCATGGTTAATTAATTAAGTAAATACTTTTTTAGCGGACATTTTTTTAATCCCGAAATACCTTCAGCAACCGAGGCCGCATTTAACTTCGCCCCTTCCCCATTGGTATGGGTATGGTCGCCCGGAAAATATCCTTTAACCAGCTCTTCACCAGAAACATCATATTTATCAGCAGTACGCTTGTTAAGGTCAATAAAGTAAACATTTTCTCCTTTTGCAACTTCTGCGGCCCAGCTGCTGTAACTCGCTTCACCTCTTAACACTTTCCCGTTTTTCCACTGGTTTCTGGGGATTGGGGAGCAGACAATAGCGATTGCACCCTTAGCTTTTGCATCATTGATAAACTTGCGCAAGTACCAGCCATAGCTATAAACCACTTCCTGCTTTTTAGTAATCGGGTTATAAATCTCTTTACTCTCCATACCTGTGCCTTTGATCGTGCCACGCGCACGGGCAGTATCATCAAGCGGGCTCCCGTCATTGTGCCCAAATTGCATCATTACGAAGTCACCTGGTTTAACCTTAACTAGCACACTGTCCCATAAACCTTTAGTCAGGAAAGTCCTTGAACTTGTGCCACCCAGTGCATGGTTTTCGATAGTGATCTTTTCTTTATCAAAAAAACCTGCGATGTAATCTCCCCAGCCCCACATATTTCCGTCCCCTTTACCCTTTCCGTTTTTTACTGTCGAATCTCCGATCAAATAAAGTACAGGCCTCTCCTTTAATAAAGTAAATGCGGAAGACAACACGATCACTGCAGCGAGCAATAAGCCCTGATATTTTTTATGTATGAACATCATATTTTATTTAATAGTTATAATATTGGGTTGAGGTGCTTTTTTCATGCCCTTACCGAGATAAAAGCTGGTATGCGGGGGCTGGTTATAACCAACGTTCTGCCAGGCAATGCTTAACCGGTATTGCGGATCATGCATCAGTGTATATAAACGGTGCTGTGAAGGGATGGTCGTACTATAAACACGCAATTCCCGGTTGTCTTCTGTTCTAAAGATGACCTCTTCCCGCCAATCACCTGTCAGATCGGCACTTAAAGCCGGGTTGGCCTTCGACCCGTTATTTGATACACAACCGGTTGCCGTCAGCAATCTGCCGCCTTTATATTTATCAATATGGTTGCCATCCAGCAGCTCCCTGGAAAGGTCACCATCCCACCAGATCAGGAAATTAGTGGACGGGGGGTTCTCACCGACACGTTTTCCTTTGATATCAAGTAAACCATCAGAGCCCGAATACCACAGCTGCGCTCCGGTTAGCGACGGATCAATATTCTCTGCTACGCCGCGGCCAACATCCTCATCTTCAGAGCCACGCCATAATACAGCACCTGTTTTTGCATCATATAAAACAGCTCCGGGCCCTTTTGTGCCTTCTTCAATTTCATGCACTCCAAAAACTTCCAGACCAGGATGCTGCGGATCAAGGTCGCTCACATGTATCGCATCCCCATGTCTGAAACCGGTTGTATATAAACCTTTACCATTATCATCCACACACATAGACCCGTAAATGATTTCATCTTTTCCATCGTTGTCTACGTCCGCTACCGACAGGTTGTGGTTGCCCATGCCCGAATAGGGGTTTGAACCATCTTTCGTATCAAATACCCAGCGCGAAATCAGTTTTCCGCCACGCCAGTCCCACGCCGCCAGTACTGTTCTCCCGTAATAACCACGGCACATCACGATGCTTGGTCGCTTTCCATCAAGATAAGCAATACAAGCCGTAAAACGGTCTACACGGTTGCCATCGTTATCATTGCCGCCATTGCCGCCGCGGCCGCCCCATCCGCTGGTCTTCCCTCTGCCGGGAATATAATCAGTTGTGGCCATTGCCTCCCCGGTTTTACCATTAAATACAGTAAAGTATTCGGGTCCGCTTAGTATTTTTCCATTAGCATTCCGCCAATCTTTCATTGCATCGCCAATTACTTTTCCTTTGCCATCTGTTGTGCCGTCCGCTGTTTTACAAGCAAACTCTGCCAGTCCGTCCCCATCCAGATCGTACACCATAAACTGTGTGTAGTGTGCCCCTTCACGGATATTTTTCCCAAGGTTAATCTCCCAGAGCAAGGTACCATCCATGCGGTAAGCTTGGAATATTGCAGGATCGGTGTAACCGTTATGGGAGTTGTCATGTGCAAGGCCAGTCTGGTGGAGTATAATTTCATATTCTCCGTCACCGTCCAGATCGCCCGCAGAAATATCGTTAGGTGTATACCCGTCTGGTGTTTTTAAAGGGATAGACAGGTAACCTTTTACCGGGTCATTGGCAGGGATCAGGAAAGGTATGCTCTCCATCTGCTCTGCACCATTAATGATGGGACGGACACTGTAGGCATTGATCTGGCCCGGATCGCTTTCTGTGTCTGCAAAATCGGTAGTTTTGGTAATCGGCAGTTTATTTACCCTTACTTTCTTTTTGCTGCCGCTTTTGCGGTAAAGGTTAAAAGAAATGTTATCAGGATCTGTTCCCAGCAACCGCCAGCCTACATAAACAGCATCGTCCCCTTTCCTTAGGGCCACAACACCGCGACCAAGCTTTTCCATTTGCCGCTGCCCAAACACTGCAGCAGTAGAAAACAGCAGAAAAAGTAGTGATAGCGTACTGACAGGTATCCTTTTCATATTTTGATGTGTTTTGATTTTACTCTTTTAATGTTACACTCATCAACCCGATCACTACGTCATTAGCCAGGGTAACCAGCTTCAAGCTTTTCAAAGTTTTGGCGGGATCCAGCGGCAAGTCTAAAACTGTTGCAGCCCCGCCGTCTATCATTTGATGGTCCTGATTATTTATATGCTCCCCCTTATCTAAATACCCTGTTTTAAGGTGGAGACGTGGCGGACGCGGCTTTTTAAGGTCAAACGCAAAACCATCTGTATAATAGTCTTCCTGGATCGGCCACCAGGTTTCCGGATTGCGCAATATCAATTCATCAGTAGATTGATCAGTATAAGTCACTATGATTTTTCCATTATTAAACTGGCTCTGCATGTGATTGGTAGAACCAGCCATCAGGAAGTAAGCATGTGCGGCCTTTCCATGAAGAGGGACCTCGGTCACTGATGGATAATTGTGCCATTGAGAAGTAAACAGGATATTCCGTTTACCCGGCTCTCCCGGAGTGGAAAAGCTAATTCCCTGCGGCAGTGTAAGCATATTAGAACTGCCTGCCAGCTTCCTCAACCCCGCATCATCGATATCTGCCATTTCCAGCGCATGGGGCCAGTCGCCAATACCCTGCCAGGGCAACTGCAATGTTGGTCCCGCTGGTCTTGGAGCAAGGTATTTATTTTTAAAAATCTGGGTGACCTGGTCATTAAAATAACCGCTAAGATCAACACTGCGCTGTCCGTCGCTTTTACTATTTATATTCCAGTTAGTTACTTCGAGCACAGTTATATCTCCGTTATTAAATACAAATTGATTGGTGCCTGTTGCAACTGCTTTTCCCGGAACAGTAATCAATAAAGAGGTATCGCCAGCTTTTAAACAGACCTGCTGCTTAAAATCCTTTAAAAATAAAGCGCCGGAAACTGGTTTATTACTGTTGTTTACCAGACGGAATGCCAGTTTACCATGATCCTGACGGTCCGGACATAAAACCGAAACAGCGGGTTTCAATTCAAAACAAAGCGGGTACCACCAGGTATATGCTCCTCTTTTTAGCTGGATAAATGCTGTACGGTTCCCCAAACGGCCACCTGTGGTCGCATTAAATTTCCCCTGCTGAAAACTGACAGCTTTAAAAACCTGTTGCGGATCGTTGATCTTAACAATCACCGCATCCTTAAAATCAACGGATAATTGATCGCCCGCTGCATAAACAGGGGCAAGAACAGGATTGATAAAATCCTCTCCTATCCATACGATCCGGATGTCATATTGATTGGCAACGGGGGCTATGATCTCGATCATAGCCTGGCCAACAGCACTGCCAACCACGTTCCAACTTGCTTTTTTACCATTTACAAGCACAGTCGCAACCGAACTTCCCTTCGCCTTTACCTGCAGGATAAGACGGAGCGGTTTTGAAAAAGACAGCTTAAAACTATATTCGTCTGTGCGACCGCTGCGTTTAAATTTAAAATCCAGATCTGGGGTTTGAATAGCAGCGTGGTTCCAGGCTTCAGGGAACCCTGGCCGTATGATCAGCTGATTATTTAATGCATTGGGTATAATGCCAAACAAACCTTCTACCAAAGCCCTCGAAGTAATCCCAACCGGATCACCAAAATCCCGGTATGCTTCTGCCCGTACTGCATCATAATGAGAGATCTGAACAAAGTTACCAGGGCTCCCCCCAAGGTACATTGCGGCAAGCAGTTCACTCTTAAATAAATTGAAAGCCTCATCATTTCTTCCCGATTGCCAGTTGGCCAGTGCAGTGTGCATAGATTCGGCCATCACGACATTATTGACCGACCAGGTATAGGGCATCCAGCTGCTCGTAGAAAGTGTATAATATTTTCCGGCAGGCAACCCTTTACCCTTAACAGGGATATGCGGGATTTCCTGGTCGATATAACGCAGACTCTGCCAGGCCTGGAAAGCATCCGGCACATCCGAATCGATGCTATGGTACACCGTCCACAATGCCGCGGACGCATGGACGTTTTTCAAGCCCATCGCATCTCTATATTCAGCATAAACCCCTTTATCGGGCAGCCACAGCTGTTGATTTATTGCCATTAATATCCTTGCAGATTCCTCTTCGTAAGGTTTGGGATCTTCCCCGATCAGCGCAGCAATTTCCGCAGCTTTTTTATTCGCCCGGTAATTGTACGCAGAGCTGTGCGTTACCGCTCCGCCGCTATAATACAATGCGTCACTGGCCCATATCACGGCATAAGCATCATACAGACCATCGTTATCAGGATCAAAATTCCGTTTCTCCCATGCAAAATGCCGTTGCAGCACAGGCCACATCTTTTTTGCGAAAGACAGATCTCCCGTCCAGTTCAAATGCCATAGCAAACCATCGATGTAAACAAGGTTCATATCATAGTGATGCGGACGAAGAGATTTGCCACCGGGATCACGGCTGATGTAACCCGAGGTAAACATAGCAGTACCCATTTTTTCCTGGTGACGGGCCAGATGAAATGCCGTATCGGCGATTACAGGCCCGTTCTGTGGCTCGGTTAGCTGTGACTGGGCATACGATTCGAAATGTGTCCTCGCCCGGTCGTGCCAGCCCAACGGATCTGCAGTATAAGGCCCCCTCCAACCATTTAACCGCATCCGCCATCCTACAGCGCCATGCATATAAGAAGGCGCTTCCCATATTGCATCAGATGCGATACTGATTGTGCCGCCAACGGTATTGATATACGGATCCGGGGTAGTTACCTTAATCCTTCCTGCAATACGTTGCCTTGATTTTTCCGCAGCAGCAAATAGCGCAACAGCGGAATCGTTTTTTACTGAGGCTGTGGCATTGATTACAGTGTTCTCCTTTATTGACGCCCCGTTTGCTACTATGCGGGTATTTAAAGGATTCCTGATAACTGCATAAACCGGATGCCCTGCCAGCAGCACGGCGGAACTCACAAGCAGCGGCGTACCGGAACTCTGACTGGCGTACAGATCACCGGGATTTGCGAGCTTACCTGCATCTGCAAGTTTTAGCGCTGCTGGAAATGCTCCGGAAAGCAAGCCTGTAACATCTTTTCCGTAGCGCAATTCAAATGAATTATCTTTTAATGTATACTGATTCGTTACACAATTTTCTGCCGAAAGGTAAAAAACCGATTCAGGATCGGGCCCCATATCACCGGAACGTGAAAACTTTTTGCCGCTTGCCCCACCAAATGCGTAGATTAAACTGATATTTTTAGCCGTTCCTTCAAATCTAGCCTGCAGCACCATTCCCTCTCCTTCTCCTAGCGCTAATACCGCCAGATGAAGTGTCCCTTTACCTAAAATAGGATCCTGTATTTCGTAGCTCATCCTGCCCGGAGTATACCTGGCCGTGATTGTAAGGGCAGTGATGAGCCATTTTTGCTCCCTGCCTTTTACCAGGCCCAATTGTAATGTCCCGCCCAAACCCGGCATATATAAGGAGAACTCGGGCAAGTCACCAGCTTCTACCCTGAATGCCGTATTCGTACCATACAATGCCCTGTTAAATCTCCTTTTACCATTGGTAATTACAAAATCTGATCTCTCCGGATGATACTGTAGACTGCGTTCTTCTCCATGCCAAAGTATATTTTTTAATACCACAGGGTATAACTCCTGTGCAAAACCTGTATAACCCAACAGGAGCAGAAAAAGAGTACTTGTGCTATAGTAATACAACAATCGTTTATGGTCAAACATCTGGATTAGCTTTATATTGGGTCTGATAAAACTAATTTTATTGTCCAGTACCCGCAACCTGTGGTATCCTGTAGTCAGCACTAATTACCGTCTGGTTTCACCGTTGCTTTGGCCGGACTTTCCACCCATTTAAATCCTGTCAGCGGGTCAGGATGAGCAGGATCAAATTCAGGAAGCCCCTTCACTACATATTTTTGTATCCCTAATTTATTGTCCCTGATCCCTTGTACGATACATTTTGCGAGTTCATAAGCACCATAGGGATTAAAGTGGGTGTTATCCGCCAGCGGCTTGTCTTGTCCCGGATAAGAATTTGCCGGATAATGGACAAACGCCTTTTTTGAAGCCTCTTCTCCTAAAGCCTCATAAAATCTGGCAGACAGCAAATTGAGATCAATCAGCGCCACATTTTCCTCTTCAGCCACCTTTCTGGCTGCCGCCGGGTAGTCTCCCAGAGAGTTTGAAATTTTACCATCCGTTCCAAACGACCTCCTGCTGGTAGAAGTAACAATAACAGGTATTCCTCCTTTTTTACGTGTCTCTCCTATAAACAACTTCAATCGCTCCGTGTAGGATTTCCAGGCGCCATCATTTATGCTCTTTTCCTTCTGATCATTATGTCCGAATTCCACAAAGAGATAGTCACCGGGTTTAATTACGCTCATAATCTTTTCCAGACGCCTGGATCCTAAAAAGCTTCCTAGCGTCAAACCCGACTCAGCGTGATTAGCAAATGCTACACCTGGCTTAAAAAAAACTGGTATCATTTGTCCCCATGAAGCCCAGGGCTCATCCTCCTGGTTTACCACAGTGGAGTTTCCGGCAAGATAAACTGTTACCTGATTTTTTACAGCTGTAATCCGGAGCGACCGGATCACTGTTTGCTGATCAAATTCGAGCGTCAGCTTATCATCCCAATCCAGCTTAGTCAGCTCCCTTGGTTTAAGGCCCACGATTTTGCCGCCAATAATATTGCGGTCTTTGATATTAACTACAAATGACCTGGTCAGATATTTTCCCGGGGCGGTACGCACATTTTCCAGCATTAGACGCCTCGACTCTGCTTTTACCGTTGTTGAAGTAGCTTTTTTTGCATCGCCTAATCTGAGCGTAACCAGGTAATTGCCTTCGGGCAATTTAACAGAGAAATAGAATGGCTTGCCTGTACCAGCCATTGTTCCGGCATCATAGCCAAACCCTCGTTCATTCGTATATACTGTTTCCGGTAATACCTGCTGATAACCTGATAATGCAGGCGCATCATCGAAATAATATTGATAAGGAGAAGTCTGTGCGCAAACAGCAGAGAAAATTCCCGATAACGATAGCAGTAGAGCAATAGCTGTGATTTTCATCGATATGAATATTTGGAAAGGGGTGTAATTAACCGCCGGTTGAAAACTATAGCCAATATTAGCTAAAACAAAATTAAATTTTTGTAATATTTATACTAAACCTTCCTCCTTTAATGCTGCCTCTGTTTTCGATTTCCGGGGAAAAAATCAATTCCGTGCATAGGATAGTTTTTGAGAACAATAACCAATGATCAGATTCAAACAAATCCCTGAAGGGATTAAAATAATTTCTGCACCATAAAACCATAATTATGATATCAAAATGACCGATACCATGATTGGCTGATACAAAAAAAAGCGGTCTCCATTTAAATGGAGGCCGCTTGTAAAAAAAATTTTGTAGCTTAATTTGCTACGACTCTATAACTGGTTTTGTTATTACCATCAAGTATTTCTTCGTAATAAACACCATCTTCAGAAACATAGTATTTCTCGCCTTTGAGCATTACCTGTCTCGAACCGTCCGGCAATGCCGCAACAACATCACCAATCTGCGGGATATTATCAGCACTGATCGCACCGTCAGCAGTATTTAAAACACCGTCTTTTCCGGCAACAACATAAACAGTTTTACCATCCGCATTAGCTGCTTCACTATAATAAACACCTTTATACTCGTAATAAGTCTGACCGTTAATCACTACTTCCTGGGCTTCTGTAGGCAGTGTGGGAACCTCTGCACCAACCGGCGGAACAACTACTTTATACTGGTTATCATACTGCTGGTAAAACAAACCACCAGAGTAATAGAACTGGTTAGCTCCGTAGTAAAATGGATAATAACCAAATGGCAATACACCTATACTGATCCCAAGAAATGGTCTGTAGTAATTGTAATATGGCCTGTTGTACCCACCAAATCCGCGTCCGTAGTAAGGGCGACCGTAACGGCCTCTAACACCGCCATAATATCTGCCGCCACCGGGACGACCGCGAACTACACCTCCGCCTCTTTGAAAGGACCTGTAGTTACCTCCCTGGAAAGATCTGTTGGCACCACCCTGGAAAGATCCCCCGCCGCGGCCTTGTGCAATTCTATTGCCTCCTCCATTGCGCTGGATATTGCCCGGGTTACCTCCCTGGAAGCTTCTTGAACCGCCACCCTGGGAAATCCTTGCATTACCTCCGCCTGAAGGCCGCGAACCGCCACCACCAAAATTACCTCTGGATGCTGAACCTGATGATCTGCTTCCGCCACCACCGCCGCCGCCGCCTCGACCACCTCTTTGTGCGAATGTATCGGTAGCAATGCCGCTGATAAACACAACGGCTGCTACAATGATTAACGATTTAAACTTTGAACTTTTCATATGTGTGTGAATGAATCAATTTGGGTATAGGACAGTGAATGCAGCAAAAGGATTATTCGTGTTTACACAATATTTTAAAGGTGACAAATCGATGATAAATCAGGCATTTACGGTTTAGATGGGATAGACTTACCGGCACTCACACTATCAGTTCCACGGTCATTCCGGAAAGAACGTGTGCTATCAGCTGCTTTAACCGCACCGGTATCCGTTGCAATCGTATCAGTTGTGCTATTGGAAACAGCAGACGAATCTGCGTTTTCACCTTTATTGTTACTGCAGGCTGTGAAAGCCATACCGGCGATAGCCAGGGCTATAAAAAGTTTATTCGTTCTCATAAAAATACATTTGATTTAACCCTTTAACAGTCAATAACTTCAATAGTTTTATATTTAAGAAAGAATTGGCAGTTGAAATGTGTTAACCAAAAACGCATTATATTTCACAGCGAACCTGTCAGGCAAAGCAGTTTCGCAGTGCTTTTACTGCCAGTCTGATCTTCGATTTAACAGTTCCTAAAGGCATCTGGAGTTCATCAGAAACCTCCGCCTGGGTATAACCGTGAAAATAAACCAGGTTCAGCACCTGCTTTTGCGAATCAGGAAGTTTGTGCATCAGCTCCCTTACCCCGATAGTATCTGTGCGGTCGCTTACATGATGAAAACGCTCCACCTGGATAAATGCACTGTCTATATCTTCATTTAATATGCTTTTGGCAAAACTCTTTCCTCTTTTATAATCAATTGCGGAATTACGGGCCATCCTTGCCATCCAGGTAAAAAGCCTCGCCTTTTCCGGATCATACTGGTCTAATGATTTCCATATTTTAACAAAAGTATCCTGCAGGATATCTTCAGCAATTTCCCTTGCCGGGACTACTCTTAATATAATCCCCAGAAGAGAACAGGAATAGGAAATATACAATCTCCTGAAAGACATGCTGTTTCGTTCTTTAAGATCAAGAAGAAGCCTGCTTTCAAAGCAATCATTACAGGAGGGATCATCGCAAAAATCAGTAATTGCATGAGCCATGTTAATACTTACTGACGCCATAACATTAAATTATTAATTAATTCAACATAGACAAAACTACTTCGTTAGAGAATAATTACCTATTAAAATTGACGTTCATTTTATTCATTTTTGTAAGAAGAGAAATAACTGTTTGTCATTTAACCATTATGATAGAATAAAGATTAACCTTCACCGATAGTTGCTGTGCCGATTATTACCCTGATAAAACGAATGAGCAAAGCAAAAACCGTATTTATCCCGGTTTTTATCATCTGATATTTCATCCGAAGAGAAATACCGCTCGCTGTTGCGGTTAACTAAAACTGAACGGCGCGTTCATTGATTTGACAGTAAAACAACCATTAAAACGTAAAATGACCTTATCTTCGTTCATCTGATAGCATTGTTGAGGAATTATGGAAAACTTAAGTAGCAAAACCTTTAAAAACGAGTTTGTTGAAGCATTTGACGGGGATGACAGCGGAGACTTACAGCCAAGGCAAACACCAGGAATGTTATACAGTAAAGCCATACCTACCCCGGTAAAGCAGCCAAAGCTCATAGCCTGGTCGCAGGAACTTGCCGAGGAGTTAGAATTAGCATCACCCTCCGCCAGCGATGTAAATATCCTGGGTGGTAATATTGTTACACCTTCCATGTATCCTTATGCCGCTTGTTATGCAGGCCACCAATTTGGGAACTGGGCGGGCCAGCTCGGTGACGGGCGCGCAATTACACTCGGTGAACTGGTAACCAGTAAAGGTAAAAGTTATGAGATTCAATTAAAAGGCGCAGGCCCTACTCCCTATTCCCGCAGGGGCGATGGAAGGGCTGTACTCCGTTCTTCTGTTAGGGAATACCTGATGAGCGAAGCGATGTTTTACTTAGGAGTGCCGACTACAAGGGCTTTGAGTTTAGTAGGTACAGGCGACCAGGTACTGCGCGACCTCTTTTATGATGGAAACGCGGCTTATGAACCGGGTGCCATTGTAGCAAGGGTAGCACCAAGTTTTCTTCGTTTCGGGAACTTCGAAATGCTGGCCGCGAGACAGGAAACAGCACAGCTGGCAGCATTGGTAAACTGGACGATAGACCGTTTTTATCCGCATATCACAGGGGAAAACAAGATCATAGAATGGTATAAAGAGGTGATAGAAAAAACAGCGACCATGATTGTTGGATGGTTCAGGGTGGGTTTTGTCCATGGTGTAATGAATACAGATAACATGTCTATTCTTGGCCTGACGATAGACTACGGCCCTTTCTCATTTCTTGATGATTATGATCCGAATTTTACTCCCAACACAACCGATTTACCGGGACGCCGCTACGCCTTTGGGCGCCAGCATACCATTGCGTATTGGAACTTAGGCTGCCTGGCCAGTGCAATTGCCCCCCTTTTTGAAACCTCAACAGCATTAGTAGCAGCCCTTGAGGATTTTCAGGATATTTATTTCGCTAAATATTATACAATGATGGCTGATAAATTGGGATTGGCAGGATTAAAAGAAGAAGATAAAAAGCTGATCGATGATTTTGAAGAAAATCTGAGCCTGCTACAGCCAGACATGACTTTATTTTACCAGTTGCTGATCACTTTGCCAGCGCAGCTGGCCGATCAGGATGCCATGTTAACACATTTACAACCTTGTTTTTACACAGTGCCTGACGATAAAGGGCTGGCGAAATTATTTATAACGCTGCAAGCTTATCAATACAGGCTTAGCATAAATACAATCAGCAAAGAAGAATCAATCGCGCTCATGAGGGCCGCCAATCCGCGTTTTATCCTGAGAAACTATATGCTTCACCAGGCTATACAAGACCTGGAAAATGGTGATGATACTGCATTCGAAAAATTGAAACACGCAATAAAAACCCCGTATTCTGATGAGCATGATGAGTTTTTTAAGTTAAGACCAGAATGGGCCATTAACCAGCCGGGAAGTTCTACCCTATCCTGCAGCTCATAAGTTATAATTGATTGGGATTCGTTAATCCCCGCTCTGCATCACTGAGGTTATGCAGAGTGGTCTGCGCAATCTCTGTTAATGCTTCAGTGGTAAAAAATCCCTGGTGGGCCGTGATCAGCACATTGGAAAAACTCATCAGGCGGAGTATATCTTCATCATCGATCAGGCTTTCAGAAAGATCTCGAAAGAAAAGTTTATCCTCCTGTTCATAGACATCAATGCCTAAATAACCTAATTTGCCTTGTTTAAGCGCGTCAATTGCTGCCGGGGTATCCAATATCGCACCCCTGCTCGTATTGATCAGCATTACGCCATCTTTCATTTTCCCGAAACATTCGCTGTTGATCAGGTGCCTGGTATGTTCATTAAGCGGACAATGGATGGAGATCAGATCGGCTTCAGCAACCAGGGTATCATAATCTACCAGCTTAATATGTTCAGGGGCATTTTTTACGACAGGATCAAAAGCGATTACTTCGCACCCAAAACCATGCATGATCTTTGCAAATGCAAGGCCGATCTGGCCCAGGCCGATCACCCCCGCTTTTTTTCCGTTTAAGTTAAAGCCGGTAAGCCTTTCCAAAGAGAAATTACCTTCCCTTATCCGGTTATATGCTTTATGTGTTTTACGGTTCAGCGTCATGATCATCGCTACCGCATGCTCTGCTACCGCTTCAGGAGAATAAGAAGGAACCCTGAATACCTGGATACCCAGGTCTTTTGCCGCCACCAGATCTACCTGATTAAAGCCGGCGCACCGTAAAACCACGGTAGTTACGCCAGTGGCTTTCAGCGCGCTGAGCGTTGCGGCATCAGCTACATCGTTTACAAAAATACATACGGCAGTACAGCCTTCGGCCAGGATAGCAGTTTTAACCGTCAATGCCGGCTCGAGGTAAGTCAGCTCATGTCCGGTTTCCTGGTTTACAAGATCGAAGAATTGTTTATCGTAAGAACGGGTACTGAAAACGGCTACTTTCATGATGGCGGATTTCCGGCAAGATAAGGTTTCGTAACAGTTTTAGCTAACATGAAAAAACACTAAACAAAAAAAGGTGCTAAATTTCTTTGCACCTTTTTTTTAATATGAGCCGAACCAGGGTTATCCCAGCTTGATTTTCTTTTGTATATCAGTAACGTAACCTTTAAACTTTTTATCTGTATCGATCAGATCTTCCACAGTCTGACAAGCATATATCACCGTTGAGTGGTCTCTGCCACCATAAAATGCGCCAATACTCTTTAGAGACGATTTAGTGAGGTTTTTAGAAAGATACATCGAAATCTGGCGTGCCTGTACAATCTCCCGCTTCCTGGTCGGCGATTTAACCATATCAATAGGCACTTCAAAATACTCACAAACCAGTTTCTGGATATAATCCATTGAAATCTCTTTTGTCGTATTTTTGATAAAGTTCTTCAACATCGATTTAGCAAGCCCAAGATCGATGTCTTTTTTATTTAATGTGGATTGTGCAAGCAGCGATACCATTGCTCCTTCCAATTCACGGATATTATTGTCAATATTATGCGCAACATATTCTACCACTTCGGCAGGCAGCTCAATACCGTCTGCATACATTTTCTTCCGCAGAATGGCAATCCTTGTTTCCAGATCAGGGATCTGAAGATCTGCAGAAAGCCCCCATTTAAAACGGCTCAGCAAACGTTCTTCTAATCCTGACAGATCTTTAGGCGCCTTGTCAGAAGTAATAATAATCTGTTTGCCCGACTGGTGCAGGTGATTAAAAATATGGAAAAAGATATCCTGAGTTTTTTCTTTTCCGGCGAAATTATGCACATCATCCATAATGATTACATCCATCGCCTGATAGAAATTCACAAAATCATTGATTGTATTGTTCTTTAATGAATCTACAAACTGCTGGCAGAATTTTTCGCAGGATACATAGATCACCAGCTTGTCTGGTAATGTCCTGCGGATTTCATTGCCTATAGCCTGTGCAAGGTGCGTTTTACCTAATCCTACTGCACCATAAATCATCAGCGGATTAAAGGAAGTTGCGCCTGGTTTTGCCGCTACAGCGAAACCGGCAGACCGTGCCAAACGATTGCTGTCTCCTTCTACATAGTTGTCAAAGGTATAATTAGCGTTTAACTGCGGGTCTACGTTCAGCTTTTTGAGGCCTGGTATGATAAAAGGGTTTTTAATATCTTTATTGATAGCTACCGGAACTGGCATAGATTGTATTTTTGATGCTCCTCCATTCCCATTTGAAGGCATTATTGTAGTGTAAGGATTACCAGTGCCGGACGAATTATCTACAACAATGTTGTATTCCAGTCTGCCTTCCTCTCCAAGCTGCTGCTTAACGGTCTTTCTTAACAGACCAACATAGTGTTCTTCCAGCCATTCATAAAAGAATAAACTTGGTACTTGTACGGTTAAAATACTCCCTTCCAGTTTTAATGCAGTGATAGGCTCGAACCAAGTTTTGAAGCTTTGGCCAGGAATATTATCCTTCACAATTTGGAGACAGTTATTCCATACTTCAGTACAAGTTCTTTGCATATATCTTCTAATAAATTAAGGGTTTCTGAATCAACAGCAGCCAAATGTCCCGCCGTTTTGGGAGTGCGAAGATCAGAAAAATTACTAACAAAAAAAGATAAAATATAACCTAATTCATAAGTAGCTAACAGGCAAACATATACAGATTCAAAAAGCACACTTCTTGTGGATAAGTTATCCACATTGAAAAATCAGTGTGGATAAGTCTGTTTTCAGATTCAAAATCCGAAGGGGACATATCGTATAATAACCGTTTTCACGGCAGAATTCAAAACTGGTAACATCCGTGAAAAATTGGTTAAAATACTAAGGCAGACATTATGTCATAATCTATAAATTTAGATAAATCCTTTATATCACTGATTTTGAGTCTAATATTTAATTTCTAATTTTCATATCGAAAAAAAACGAATTCTTCAAACCAGTATGGATGTTTAAAAATTGAAAGATAACTACATTTGTATAAATCATTCTAAATAAAAATATGTCTTTGTCGGATAACATAAATAAGTTGGATACGGGACACTGGAATAAAATAAAAAGAGGAGATGAGCAGGCATTCATGGAGATATACGATGGCCATTATCAATCGCTTTTTACTTTCGGCTGCCGCATTAATCCGGCTAAAGAAATTGTTAAAGATGCCATCCATGAACTTTTCTGCGAGCTTTGGGAAAAGCGAACTTCACTACCCCAAGTAACCAACGAAAAATCTTAGGCAGAAATGGCTCAGGGGCTAAAAGCAATGGTCAGCAATGTGAAAAACATCAAAGGTTACCGTGTTTATTTCGAGGCCGCGTTTGGCACGAAAGAAGTATCACTCGATGCTATTCAGAAAGCCATAGCTACTTTTGAGCGGACGGTGACCAGTAAAAATTCACGTTTCAATCTTTTTGTGAACGGCAATAAAACAATACTGAAAGATGACGAAGTAATGGGACTGCATTTATTCAGGACCCCCTCGTTAAGAGAAACAAAACTGACTGGCCCTGGATGCACCATGGTAATTTCCCTACCTTCAGGGATGTGGTTGAATATTATAATGGCGGTAATCCATCACCGATACAGCGTAGTGTAAAAGTGGACGAGGCTAAACGCCCTATCCCCTCTCCATTGTTAAGAAAGCTTAACCTCACCAAAGAAGAACGGTTACAGCTTGAAGCATTTTTGGGTGCCATCAGCACGCAAGTCCAAAAGATACAGGTTCCGGAACTGCCAAAATAACCAGGGCTTTGCCCGGGTTATTTTTGATACAGCTATTTTTATCAAAGTTATCAGATCTGGTTGTGCTAAAAATACAGCAGGCAATCTTAGTTAGTCCAGCAGATCTGTGAGGTGTTTATAATTCGATTTAACAGTATCCAGCAACTCTTGTGACTTACCGCCAAGCATCAGTTTTGTCATGGAAAGCGCCATCCCTTTCATCATACTGAATTCGATTTTTGGCGGCATGGCCAGTGCATTAGGATCTGTGATCACATTTACCAATACAGGCCCTGCATGTAAAAAAGCCTCTTGCAACCCAACATCGAGGTTTGCGGGATCATTGATCGTAATGCCACGGATTCCCATCGCCGTTGCGACCATGGCAAAATCCGGGTTTACCATATCAGTTTCGCTATCCATCAGCCCCTGCACTTCCATTTCCAGTTTAACCATACCCAGGGAGTGGTTATTGAAAACAATGATTTTAATGGGCAGGTTGTATTGTTTGATCGTAGCCAGGTCACCTAAAAGCATAGATATCCCGCCATCGCCGCACAGGGCTACCACCTGACGATCGGGACAAGCAAGGGCAGCGCCGATTGCATGCGGCATTGCGTTGGCCATACTTCCATGGATAAAAGATCCAAGCATGCTGCGTTTGCCATTTGGCGTAATATAACGGGATCCCCAAACACAGCACATGCCGGTATCTACGGTAAATATAGCATCATCTGTTGCGAGTTTATCCAATTGGAAAGCTACTGCTTCCGGATGGATAGCGTTTACTTTCCCTTTATCTTCTACATATATATTTAAATGCCTGTTTACTTTTGCATAGAGTTCCAGCTGTGCTTTCAGGAAGCTGTCGTCAGTTTTTTCTTCCAGGTAAGGCATCAGTGCCGTAACAGAAGTTTTAATATCCCCATGCAGCCCCATTTTAAGTTTTGCCCTCCTGCCCAGTCTTTCTGGCTGGGTATCGATCTGTACCAGGATTTTATCTTGCGGAATAAACGGTACATACGGGAAATCTGTGCCGAGTAAGATAATCAGGTCACTTTCATGCATACTGTGATAAGCAGAAGGTAATCCCAGTAAACCGGTCATACCAACTTCTTAAGGATTATTATGCTGGATACTCATTTTACCACGGAACGAAAAGCCTACAGGGGCTTTCAGTAAAGCCGCAAGCGCTACCACCTCATCATGCGCCTCTGACGCACCAATTCCGCAGAATATACAGACCTTTTTGGCTTTGTTAATTAATGTAGCAAGCGACTGCAGATCGTCTGGCGCCGGGCAAACCAGCCCTTTAGAAAAGTAATTTACGGTAGAAGACTGATTCTCTACTGCCGGCATCGCGCTCACATCGCCCGGTAAGCCTAAAACAGCCACTCCCTTCCTGTGTACAGCATGCTGGATTGCCGCCTGTGCCATCCTCGGCAACTGGGCCGCTGTTGCAGCAATCTGGTTATAATGGCTGCAGTCGTCAAAAAGTTTAATGGTATTGGTCTCCTGAAAGTAGCCGCTCCCAAATTCTGTAGTTGCACAGGTAGAAGCGATGGCCAGTACAGGAACACCAGAACGGTGCGCATCATACAGTCCGTTGATTAAATGTACGTGGCCGGGGCCGCTGCTGCCTGCACAACACGCAAGCCCGGTAAGTTCAGCTTCTGCCGCCGCTGCAAATGCCCCTGCTTCTTCATTCCTTACATGAATCCATTTAATATCAGAAGATTGCCTCACGGCATCATTCAGTTCATTCAGACTATCTCCGGTTACTGCATAAATTCGTTTGATACCAGCCTGCACCAACATTTCTACTAATTGTTCTGCTACTTTTTTTGACATACCTTATATTTTTAAAATTACTGATGAAACCCAATAGTTGTACCCAATTTACAAGTAGCTGCACCCAATTTGCATGCCCGGCCACAAAACACTGTAAACAAGACAGATACATAAATATTAATCCAATAATAGTATTCATATTTCGTAAATTAACGAATAGCAGGATAGTTTTACGTCAATTCTGTACTATAAGCAAGAATAAATTCGCTTCAGCAAAAATGTGACAATAAACAGAAAACCATTCTGCTCCTTTGAAGTTATAGAGAGTATAATTTGAAAATTAAATCATCTACCATGGAAAGTAATAAAGAAATTATCAGCGACTTAAAAGATCTTTTATCGATTGTAAACGACGGTAAAGAAGGATATGACTCGTCTAGTGAAACCACCGAAAATATTGAACTAAAAGGAGTATTCCTTAAATATTCTGCACAGCGTGCTGCTTATGCAGAAGAATTAAGAGCACATATCGCAGAACATGGCGCAGACGCAGAAAATGAAAGCGGCGGTATCCTGGGTGCTTTGCACCGTACCTGGATCGACATCAAAGAAGCATTGAGCAGCAAAGAAGATGCGGCCATTCTTGAAGCAGTCGTTACAGGAGAAAAAGCTGCAATTGAAAAATACGATAAGTATATCTCAGATTATGTAGACCATGCAGATCATATTGAACTGTTAAAAAGACAAAGAGCCGGTGTACAGGACGCACTGGTAGAAATTGAAGGTCTGTTGGTAAGAAGCACTTCATAGTGTTTTAAGCGATCAAAGCTTTAGACGAATAGTTAAAGAGAAAGGGCAACTGGTGTATTAACCAATTGCCCTTTTCTCTTTTACAATATTATCTGTTGTTATTCTTTTACAGTATTCTTTTGATTATACTAATCCCGGCACCTGTACCATTTCATCAACGTCAGCAGCGTAATCTACACCAGCTACATCAAATCCGAACAGGTTAAGGAAATCAGCTTTATAACCAGGAAGATCTCCGATTGCAGGAAGTGTATCTGTATCGGCCTCTACCCATAAAGCAGAGACATCCGACTGTACATCTTCACGCATTTCTAAATCATCTACACGGATCCTGCCTTTTTCGTCAGTCGCAATTTCATTACCGCTGTACAGACGGTCCTGGAACAAGCGTTGCATTTGTTCGATACAACCTTCATGTATACCTTCTCTTTTCATTACTTTATATAATAATGAGATATACAGAGGGATTACAGGGATTGCAGAACTCGCTTGAGTAACCAATGCTTTGTTTACAGAAACATAAGCTTTACCATCGATATCTTTCAATTTATCAGCAATGCTGAATGCAGTAGCTTCCAAATGGTCTTTTGCACGTCCTATCGTTCCTTTACGGTAAACCGCTTCAGTTAAAGACGGGCCGATATAAGAATAAGCAACTGTAGTTGCGCCAGGTGCCAGTAAACCTGCAGCTTTCAGATCGTCGATCCAGAAGCCCCAGTCCTCACCGCCCATTACCGCGACAGTATTTGCAATTTCTTCTTCATTTGCGGGCTGGATAGAGATTTCAGAAACGATACCCGTATGGAAATCTACTGTTTTATTCGTAAATACCTGTCCTATTGGTTTTAATACCGAACCGTGAACCACACCTGTTTTAGGGTGTACCCTTTTTGGTGAAGCAAGACTGTAAATAATCAAATCGATCTGTCCAAGATCAGCTTTGATCAGGTCAATTGTTTTCTGTTTAATTTCATCAGAAAAAGCGTCACCGTTAATACTTTTCGCATACAAACCCGCTTCATGCGCTTTAGTTTCGAAAGCTGCGGTGTTATACCATCCTGCTGAAGCAGTTTTGCCCGGAGCAGGAGGTTTCTCGAAATACACACCTATAGTAGATGCGTCAGAACCAAAAGCGCTTGTAATTCTTGATGCCAGTCCGAATCCTGTAGATGCACCGATTACCAGTACACGTTTCGGGCCAGCGATAGCTCCTTTTGATTTGACGTAGTTGATTTGATTGACAATGTTTTGCTCACATCCTTTTGGATGGGCAGTCAGGCAGATAAACCCACGTATTTTTGGTTCAATAATCATATAATGTTCTTTATAGAGCGCCTAAATTAGGCAAATCTTTTTTTTATTTATCTCTTTTTGGAATTTCTTTCAACACAGCAAGCAGGTAACTCCAGAATTTTTGTACCGAAGAGATCTGTACCCTTTCATCCGGAGAGTGCGCTCCCCGGATAGTTGGACCGAAAGAGATCATGTCCATTCCGGGCAGGTGACCTCCCAGGATACCGCATTCTAACCCGGCGTGACAAGCACTTACATGGGGCGCTTTATCAAACGTTTTGCTGTAAAGGTCTACCATCAGTTTTAAAATCGCCGATTCCGGATTAGGTTTCCAGCCTGGATAATCTCCCGCCTGTTTCACATTTGCACCTATATTTTCAAATGCAGCACGTATCGCATTGGAAACATCTTCTTTGGTACTTTCCACACTGCTGCGCTGCAGCGATTGGGTGATAAATATATTATCCCTTACGATTACCCTTGCTAGATTACTGGAAGCCTCCACCAGGTTTTCAATATCAGGACTCATCCTGAAAACACCATCCGGCAGCGAATAGACAGTATTGACAATCTTTTTAAAATCGGCCTTGTTCACCACCTCATCCGGAAGATCCGTTTCTTCTGAAGTGATGGTCAGCGAAGGCTCTATTGCGTGGTATTCCTCTTTTATTAACTCCACAAACGGAGCTAAAAGCAAAATAAACAATTCCTTTTGTGCATTTGGCACTACAATTATTACCGTAGATTCCCTTGGGATGGCATTTCTTAAACTCCCGCCATCAATACTGTGGAGCTGCAGGCCTACGGTCTGCGACAGGGTATACAGTAACCTATTCATCAGTTTATTCGCATTCGCCCTTCCTTTATGGATATCCATCCCCGAATGTCCGCCAAGCAAACCTTTGATCGTCAGCTTAAATGCGGTACTATCATCAGGCACGGGCTCAGATTCGTAAGGATAACTTGTATTGGTATCTATCCCGCCGGCGCAGCCGATTGTCAGCTCATCATCTTCCTCGGTGTCCAGATTCAGTAATATTGTACCGCTGAAGTTAGCCGGATCAAGCTCTTTAGCACCGGTCATACCAGTTTCTTCATCGATCGTAAACATCGCTTCCAATGCAGGGTGTGTAACAGTGGTAGCTGCCAGCAAAGCCATAATTGCCGCCACCCCTATCCCGTTATCGGCACCCAGCGTTGTACCTTTGGCTTTTACCCAGTCTTCTTCTACAAACATCTCTATTCCCTGTACCTCAAAATCGAACACAGTATCGCTGTTCTTCTGGTGCACCATATCAAGATGTGATTGCAGCACAACTGTCTGCCGCCCTTCCATACCTTTTGTAGCAGGTTTTTTGATCACTACATTCCCGGTCTGATCCTTTATTGTTTCGAGTCCGAGACCTTCACCAAAAGCGATCATAAAGTCAATTACTTTTTCTTCCTTTTTTGAAGCACGGGGAACAGCGTTAAGATCAGCGAAGCTGTTCCAAAGCGCTGTAGGTTCTAAATTTCTGATTTCCATTAGGGTTATATATGTACAATGGTGATAAAGCCTGCATCTGCTTCCTTTATTCAACCATGATGAACTTAAAAAGTTTAAAATTAATAGTCATGCAGCGCAGCAACTGCATAGCTGCACTAGTGCGAAATTAAGGATTATCGCGTTATATCCGGGAAATTATTCTGCCGAGGCACCAGAAAAGATAACTGAAAAACGGTGCTGCAACCACATCGGCGGTATAATGTACATGCTGGATAAGCAGCAAAACGGCCAGAACCGCAGTGGCAGTAAACACAATCACTTTGTCACGTTTGTTTTCCAGGCACAGGCCTACCAGAAACAATGAAGCGGTGTGGCCGGAAAAGAAAAGGTCTTTAGTAATTACATGCGTCCCATAAAAAATGATAGAAAACGGATCTTCCAGGTGAAGGATCTGTTTTGGCGGATCGAGCGGGATCAGTGTAATGGTTATCATCCGCGCCAGGCACATAAAAATATATCCCCATAAAAACGTGATGCACATGGAAGAATTGCCCTTTATTTTCCAAAACACAAAAGCTGATGCGGGATAAAGGATCAGAAAGATATAAGTGGATACATCATACGCAGGCAGCTTATTCAGCAGCCAATCGTTGATCGGAACGCCATTTCTTGCCTGGATGTAAATGAAAAAATCTTCCAGGTAAAAAAGGATAAGGCCCATTACAAAAATCCCCAGAAAGAGTTTTACGCGGAAAGCCGGATAATCCCAGGCAAATTGCCAGGTTAACTGTTTAGACTGCATTAGTATTGGTCAGGTAACATTTGTACGGCAAAGATAATATTAGATTAGTGTGTAAGCGTATTTTGCGAATTAAATTGTGATTAAAATTAACATTAAGTACTTATTGAGTTGATATACGTTCTTTATATAAATCCTTAATAAGTGTGTTAAAATGCATCAGCAGCGACATCATACAAAATCATTTGCAGAATTGCCCAGGAATTTGCTACATTCAAAATAATGGAACAAAAACTAACTGCCCTGCGCTCCTATCTCAAATCAAGTATTATCCCGCTATCCCTATTAGTGATACTGTTCGCCAATTGTAAGCAGAAAGAAGAAAAGAAGGTGGTCAGGGATATCACGATCACCCCAAAAAATGCGGTTACCAGGCTTTATGTAGACAGTGCCGAAATGGAGAAGTACATCGCAGGACATCAGCTCGAAGACAGTTCTGCCAACCGGTTAAGGAATTTCTATAACAGCAGGAACTTCCAGTTTGCATGGCTCTCTGAAACGGGGCTGGCAGAACAGGCAAAAGTTTTTTATGAACTGGACAGGAATTATATAACAAGTTCCGGTGATACGACCAATACGGATAAAATGCTGCTGGGGCGAATGGGCGAATTATTAGCCAAAGACACATTGATCACAGCGGCTACACCTGCGCTGATCAATCTAGAACTGGCACTGACGGAACACTTTTTTCATTTTGTAACTGTTGCTTATGCCGGAAAACTGGATCCCGCAGCTTTACAATGGTACATCCCCAGGAAAAAACTGGATGCCGTAGCACTGCTGGATTCGCTGGTGGCAAAAAAAGGAAAAGAGGTTGAAGAGTGGGAACCCGTAAATAAATATTATAAAACGCTGAACAAGGAATTGACCAGATGGTATGGCATCCAGCAAAAGGGAAACTGGATCAGGATCAATCCAGGAAAGCTGAAGAGTTTTAAGGAAGGTGATACAGGAACAGTAGTTGCCCAATTGAAAGAACGCCTTGTAGATTTCGGCGATCTGGCCGCAGGCGATTCATCGGCTGTTTTTACCCCGGATATGACAACGGCGGTAAAAAAAGCGCAAAAGCAGTTTGGGTTAAACCAGAGCGGTAAGGCTGATCGTACACTGATTGCCGCGTTAAATGTTCCGGTGGAATCCAGAATCCAGCAAATGCTGATCAATCTGGAAAGGATGCGATGGACACCCCTGTTTCCCGAGACACGCCTGATCCTGGTCAATATCCCGGAGTATAAATTACATGTGTTTGAAAACAAAAAAGAAGTGCTTAATATGGGGATTGTGGTTGGAAAATCAGCTACACAAACCGTCATCTTTAGTAATATGCTAAAGAATATCGTTTTTAGCCCGTACTGGAACATCCCGCCAAGTATTGTGCGTGCGGAAATCCTGCCTGCTATGCGCCGTAACCAAAGATATCTGGCGCAAAAGGATATGGAACAGTATGGATTTAGTGATGGCCTGCCCCTTATACGCCAAAAACCAGGAAATACAAATTCACTGGGCAGGGTAAAATTCCTGTTCCCTAATAGCTATAATATATACCTGCATGATACACCAGCAAAATCTCTTTTTGCGGAAGAAAAACGTGCTTTCAGCCATGGCTGCATCCGCCTGGCACAACCTAAAAAACTAGCGGAATATTTGCTGCCGGACAGCTCGGGATGGACACCGGCGAAGATGGAGAAGGCAATGAGCGCTAAAAAGGAATCATGGGTAACACTTAAAAAAGCTGTTCCTGTTTTTATCACGTATTTTACGAGCTGGGTAGATAAAGATGGTTTGCTGAACTTTCGTGACGATTTATACGGGCATGATCAAAAGATGGCAGCACAACTGTTTAAGCCTGTTATACTTGCGAATAATAAAAAATTGTAAACTTTTTTTTGATTGATCAGTTATAGGTTTTCATTTTACAGAAAAAACAAAATTTAAACCGAAACCTATGGCAACTACAGCAAAAACAACCACCAAAAAAGCCGGAGTAAAAACAACTCCGAAAACAACAATTAATGGGCATACGAGTAGAGATGACGGCTTTTTTTAATGCGATAGACTGCTAAAAATATCTTACCGGTTTATTAAAGACCCTGCTTTTTACGATTACTATTTTCTATCAGTTCTCTGATTTTCGTCGCGTCGCTGGGATTTCTCTTCCTGCAGTTCTTCGGCGGCATCAATAGAGTGTGAATTATGGATATCTTCTTCCTCCTCAGTGATATCTGAAAGTTTCTGATAATATTTACGCAGCACATCAAGCTCCGATTCCGTCAGGTCTTCAATGTCCACCATCCGGTTACTGGCATGCCTGCTGGCAGCAATCAGCTCATTTAGTTTTAACTGGATCGCTTTTGAGTCTTTATTCTGGGATTTCTGGATCAGGAAAACCATTAGAAAGGTAATGATCGTAGTTCCGGTATTAATAACGAGCTGCCAGGTGTCAGAGTATTTAAATACAGGGCCTGTAATGCCCCATATAACGATCACAGCGAAAGCAATACCAAATGCCGGCGAACTGCCTGTCCAGCAAGTGATGGCGGTGGCCATTTTTTCAAAGAATGAATCTTTCTTTTTTTCCATAATAACAGAATAATTTTCTTGGTAAATGTGTTGTGTTTACAAACGTGGTTTGATGTAAAATTGTTTATTTACCCGTTTCAAGGTGCGGTGCATCAACAGGTTTTGATTCGGGCGACCCTTTCTGGCGCAGGTAAATGGTAAAAAATACGATGGAGGCGACAGAAAGAAATTCACTTTGCCAGTTCTGAAAAGTTTCGAACCAGAAGGTTGGCTCAGCAAGGTAGGCGAATACCGTATCTTTACTTTGATGATTAAGAAGCTGTTCTACATTATGCTCCTGCCAGCTGCCATACAGATGCAATGCCCAGCTGATAAAAAATAAGATAATAAAACAGATAGAAAGAGAATTGCTGTAAAGCTTAAGTATCCAACCGCCTTTATTTACCGCCCATGGTGCATCTTTGCCAGGTTTCGGTTCACGGTCTACTTCCTCCGGTTCATCAAGCGATTTCGATTCTGCTGATCCCTGCTGTCTTAAACTTACAGTCATTACTACATACAGGGCCATTTGAAGGAACTCACTTTCAAAATTTTCGAATGTAGCGGATATAAAATGCCCGCTTTTCAGATATGTGCTCATCGGAAGCGCTGCTGCGTGTTGTTCCGTTAACTCTTTGTTGTGTTCTTTCCATCCTGTAAATGCCTGTGCAATCAGGGTAATCACGAAGAGGCCAAGAAAAATGACTGTTAGACTGTTCCGGTAAAACCAGGACTTTTTCATAAGTATTTGTGTTTATATAATGACCTTATTTTTTGATAAAACTTTTAACACTCATAACCGCATTGTGTTTTATTCTTTATTGCAAATTTTGCCGCGATCAGCTAACCAGCTGCAGCGCGTCATCAATTTAATTTGAGATTATAAACAAAAGAGTTTATGTTTATGGCAGAATTGGTACCTCAGGTACATTAAATATCCAGGAAATATGAAAGCACATTTTAGGAACATTTGTATTTTGCTGATCGTGTTGGCCAATGCGGGATGTGACCAGGTATCAAAACAGGCAGCCCGGGAAAATATATCCTATTATGAGACTATTCATGTGATAGGGAAACATTTAATCCTGACTAAAATCGAGAATTCGGGTGCTTTCTTAAGTACCGGGGATTCATTGGGCACATCTGTAAAATTCATTTTCCTGTCTTTACTGCCTTTACTAGCCCTGTGTTATGGTATCTACTTTTTAATGACCCATAAACAGCTGCCAAAATTGTTGGTGCTCGGTATCTCGTTTGTAATTGGAGGCGGGCTCGGGAATTTATATGACAGGCTGAGGTTCGGATCGGTAACGGACTTTGTACATATCGATTTTTATATATTTAAAACGGGGATCTTTAACCTGGCGGATGTTTCTATTATGGCAGGTATGTTCATGCTGGTTATCCATTTATATTTTAGACGTAAAGAACAACCAGAGCTGTCCGCCCATTAGTTCTCGATCAGTTCATCTAATACTGATTTAATTTCGGAAGCATATTTCCCGTAGTATCTTTTGATATAAAAATCGGTAAATATAAAAGTCAGCACCACAGAAAGTAAAGATGTCCCTATAAACACAATCAGAAACACATAGTTATTCCCGGCGCCTTTCATCAGGTCTTTGTATTCAAAAGAAAAGTAGTGTGACCAATACATGAAAAAGTAAATTAATGCAAAGGGGCTTAAAGTATAATTGAAAACTTTATACATTTCAATATTCAGCTTAATATCATAATATAAAGCGTACAAACTGTCTTTCGAACTTACTGCAGCAGTGTTTAACCGTTTGTAAAAAAGATAAAACTTTAAAAAGTAATAAACACAAACAAGTACGAATACCGTATACAAACAATAGTATGGCAGATAATAAACAGCTTCCAGTTTAAAGACAGAAGGTAAAAAAAAGATAAGAATAACTGCTGGTACCTGGAGACAAAACTCCCCCAGCATCAATTTTCTTATTTTGTCTACCGGCATCCCTACTGATTTTAATTTGTCAATTGCAGTTGGCACCACCACATCCGTTCCCTGATCACTTTTCCAGGCAGATTTCATATCATCAAAATTCATATCCTTGTTTCTTTATGAGTTCTTTAATCTTAACTTTTGCTCTATTTAGTTTCACTCTTGCATTCACTTCAGATATCCCCAGATTCTCACCGATCTCTTTATGCGAGTAATCTTCGAGGTAATAGAATACCAATGCTTTCTCTATCTTTTCCAATTGTTGCAGTGCCTTATAAAAATGTTCCAGCTGCAGCTCTTTCTCCCTTGAAAAATCCTCCTCCACAGCCAGGTGTTCCGGCATTTCATCCGAAGTCCTTATTTTCTTTTTATCTTTCTTCAAAAACACAATAGCTGTATTTAAAGCCACCCTGTACATCCAGGATGAAAACAAGCTTTGCCCGTTAAATGAAGCATAGGATTTCCAAACCTGGTAAATGATTTCCTGGAAAAGATCTTCCTGATCGGAAATATTATCCATATACATCTTAGCGATCTTATAGATAATGCCTTTATGGGCTTCGATACGTTCAAGAAATTCTTTCTCCTTATTTTCCAATCGCGTCTGAATAGTTATACTGCTAAAATAGTTTTTTGAATTTATGACAGGTATTGCCTGACCGTATTCTTGTTTTCTGTTTAATTGTAGAGTAAGTAGATAAATATTTAAATTCGTTACAGCTATTTATAAATATTATTTTAGCATTCCAATAATTCAACACTAAACCATAATTTTTAGCTCGTTATGAAATTATTCCTTATAGCCTTATTGTTTATTTTCAGTACGCTGATGATTAAAGCCCAGCCCTCTTTTGTAAAACTGACTACCAGTAAGGGGAATATTATAGTGATGTTATATGAAGAAACGCCGAAACACCGGGATGCTTTTTTACAAACCATCAAAAGCGGCTTTTATGACAATGCACAATTTAACCGGGTAATCAAATCTTTTGTGAGCCAGGGCGGTGAACTGGATGACCTGATTTTGGACAGGGAAAAACTTCATCCCGAAACACAAGTACGCCGTATCCCCGCAGAATTCAGCGAAACCCTTTTCCATAAAAAAGGGGCGCTTGGTACCGGAAGAAATGACAACCCTGATAAAAGTGATTATTACACACAGATTTACCTCGTAGCGGGAAAACCATATACCGATGAACAATTGGATGCGATCGAACTGAAAAAAGGAAGGAAATTTCCTCTGGCACAACGGGAGATTTATAAAACCATAGGCGGCACCCCGAATCTGGATCAGGATTACAACATTTTTGGCGAAGTGATCTCAGGACTGGAAGTCGCAGATGCCATCAATAATGTTCCTACAGATAAAACTGACCTTCCGCTGTCACCGGTAAAATTTAAAGCGGAAATCCTTTCAAAAAAGGAAGCTGTAAAACTCTGGAAAAAAATAGGCAAAGAAAGCACATCAGGAATGCCGGTACACAAATAACAGATATAGTTAAATTTAAAACAAGAGTGTGGGTATATCGTAAATCATGATCAACCGCACTCTTGTTTTAATTGTACGTCGCATACAGAGACATTTTCAAATAGTCAATTCTGATCGTATCAATTTCATTGATGACACAGCTTGTGGTCAGTTAAGCCAGTAAAGCTGAAAGCTCTGAACGCTCCTCCTCTTCCAGGTCGATAATATTTTCCAGTATAGGCAGTACCTGAGAACGCTGGTTAGAAAACAGCAGCGAATCTAGCAGTGCAACCATTGTTTTCTTCTGATCAATACTCAGGTTACTGAATAACTTAGGCTGGATTTCATAAAGTGCCTTTAGTGTACTCATCAGGTCATTATTACGCTTCACATCTTCCTGCCCCGATGAAGTAAAAGACAATACTCCCTCTTTAGTATAACGTTCCACTAATTTAGAAGAATATTCTTTAAGGAATACCTTTCTTTTGGCCCTGAGCAATTCATTTACTTTTTTTGTGAGATACTTAAATTCTGGTGAAGATTTAGAACGGTTATAGATCTTCACCTGTGTATCAAACTCTGTCCCGCTGAAGTCAAAATCAGTAAAAAACTCACTTTCGATATAAACACTATGAAAGTACTCATCGGCTTTTTTATTCAGCGTAGTATACTCTTTATGCATCTCCTCGCCTCTTTCGTTGATAAAATAGGCTTTTGACAATTCTTTATGTAAGGAATCTTTCCACTGCACAAACTTCAATTTAAAGACCGTATTGCTGTCATTATATTTCAGCATGATATCCTCTTCGTAATCCTGGATGTTAGCGGTATAATCCAGCGGCACACCATTTACTAGAATGGTATATCCTCTCTTTTTGTTCAATTCCAGGAACCAGCAAAATTCTGATTTCAGAAAGGGGATAATCTCCTGTACCAGGTTTTCATCAGAAATTTTGAGATTGGAAAACAAGACCCTTGTACCCGGCCTTTCGTTCAGGGGGATTTCCAACAAATCAGCTTCATAATTATTCAGTGCAGAAACTCCAATCCTGATCCTGCCGCTCTTTAAGACTTCGTTCTGAAGAAATGTGGTTTGCCATTCCGCGTCGTTTGCAAATTTAAAGAAGGTTAGCCGCCCTACACCGTTTTTACCGTGCATGACCGACCTATACCTGTTCAATGCCAGCTGCAATGCTTTTTCCGACTCATAAAATGGATCAAACTTAACTTTCAGTGTTTTAAAGTTAATCCCATAACCATTGTCACAAATTTCCAGGCTATCGATAAACCCCAGTGCATTGGCGGTATAATTAAGTTCTACTGTTGTAGCATTCGCATCAAAACCATTCCAGATATATTCGGCCATAGCTTGTTTTTCATTATAGTTGCGAAGAACCTTCTGGATGCCACTGGAAGTAATATTAACGTTATTCGCCATAAAAATGATTAGAATTAGTCCGGCCAAAACTACTATTTTTTTTAGCATTAAACAATTAACAGGTTACTGTCTGCCGGAATTTCAGGAAAATATTTTCACCCAACAGGTGTTTTGCCAGTCGCGGAAAACAGGGAGATAAAAATTAATTCAATACCTATACAATAAAACAGTTTTATAAGCGTCTGTATATATGAGAGCGTTAATTTTAGATAACGGGGATGTGTCGGAGGATATATCCCCGTTTCTTTTTTACAGGATTTTTACAGCCCTCTGATCACCGTTTTGGCCACTACCGTGATATTATCATCATAACGGTGCGAACCTGGAATAAACAGCTTGTGGATCCTGTCTGTTTCTTTTAAAACAGCAGCAAAGTCATTCCCCTCCTCTTTCCCGAAAATACACCATACCGGTAATCCGGACCTGCTCAATTCAGGATAGATCTTATATTTTTCTTTGTCAGTAGAACCGAAGTTCAGCAGATTTTTCAATTTAACCACATACCCGGTTGATAAACCCGGCGAGAGCAGCACCAAAGAATTCATCTTTCCGGAAAGGTCATCTGCCAGGTGGCCAGGTAAAAAGGCCCCTACATCTGCCCCAAACGAATAACCAACGATAGAAAATGAATCTTTGTTCCAGGCTTTCAGGTATACAGATAATATTGTTCTGAGATCCCGGGCAAATTGATCAGGCGTTTTCTGCGACCAGAAATATTTCCTTGTATCGAGTGCGATGGTTGGATATCCATTTTTACCCAATTCATTGATCAGGCTTTCTGAAAAGCCGTTCCAGCCACCATCACCAGTCAGATAAATAACGATTGGTTTAGTAGAACGTTTATATTGAGCATGAAGCTGAAATTGGGATAAGTCGGCAACTGTCTGTGCACCTGCGTCCAAAAACACAAATAGCATTAGTAAAAAGAGATAACACGCTTTTATTTTCATTACCCAAAGGTAACAAAAGCCTGTTCATTTTCCTTTTATGATATCTGCTGCGGTGTTTAAACCCCTGTTTGATTTATTGGTATGGGATTTGCAAACAGCTAATTGCTGGTGAGCTGCTGGCGGTAACCTACACAGAGCGATGAAGCAAATACATGTTGTTGAAGATGATCAGGATATCCGTCATATTATTGAGGTTATCCTGGAAGAAGAAGGATATATAGTGAAAACTTTTGCTGACGCCACCTCTTTCCATAAAGGGATGGGAGAAAGCATACCAGATCTTTACTTACTGGATGTAATGTTGCCAGATGGCAGCGGAATAGATTTATGTAATGAAATCCGTACCACTAAATCTATTAAAGATATTCCGATTATCATCATGTCTGCACACGCTAAGGCCGATTTGATCTTAGACCAGTGCTCTGTGAACGATTTTATTACTAAGCCTTTTGATCTTAATGATATCCTTTTCAGGATACAACAACAGTTTGCGGTTCATTAAAAATAATAAGGATAGCAGCAGGTCCGGAGTATTAACCAACCTAAACTGGCCTGCCGCCCCCTCCCCAAATTAGTCCGGAGGTTTTTTTATACATTTATTAGAATGAATGACGTTGTATAGCATATAGGTGTGTGATATACTGAAGATTCCTTCAATATATATAGTGTAAAAAACAGGCTGATGTCCTATTCTAACTTCAAAAAAACAATATATAGGTATAATTAGCAGACAGAAATTTGCGCTAATTTTAACATTGCAATTTCACATGAATACAGGAAAACTATATCAAAGCGGCAAAAAAGAGGAATAAACAGAGCTGTTATACACCAGGGACACCTTTAGCAGAAATGCTAAAATAAAGGCAGTAAGGTAACAGTATGCGTAAACGCATATGAATAAAAAAAGGAATAAGAATTAATGGTCTTTAATTCTTATCAAAAAGGTCTTTTTTCTCCAGCAGGAGAGCAATAGCCTCCATATCTTTGGTTAATACTTCAACAATAGCATCTACCAGTTCCGGTTCCCTGATCAGTGTAGTTTCAGTGTTCCCTGCAATTTTATTTTCCATAATAGTTTGTTATCAAGAATTTGGCTCGACTTATTATATGATAATTCTAAGTTACAGATTTTATATTGGGAATTTTGTCTTTTTTTTTCAACAAATATTTAGCTATATCTTATAAGCCAGTTATATAGACCGGAATTAGTCATGCTCTAATTCGGATAAAGCGGTATTGGTTTTAAACGCTGGTATGGCCACAACAAAGCTCGTACCTTGTCCCGGGATACTGACAAAGCTGATTGTTCCGCCCTGCAGTTCAATAAACTCTTTGCACAGAATCAAGCCCAGCCCAACCCCTTTTTCATTGTTCGTACCGAATGTAGATTTCGCTTTCAAGGAAAACACCAGTTCCTGGTCGCTTTCATCGATCCCTTTGCCAGAATCCGTAATGGTAATCAGACATGCCTCGCCCATTTCTACCATTACTTCAATGATACCGCCGCTCGCTGTAAATTTAATGGCATTATTGATCAGGTTACGGATAACGAGCTGCAGCATGTTTGCATCGGCAATGGCGTAAATATCATCACTGATATCATAAATCAAATCTACACCCTTTTCCTGTGCGATACTGCCTTCAACCTTCAGCATGTCCCTTAAAATCTTTTGGATATTTACGGGCTGCAGATTGATCTGAACGCCTTCCAGCTGTGATTTAGACCAGGACAGTAAATTGGTCATCATATTTGATGTGTTTTTTGTCAGGGACAGCAATTTCAGTTCAATCTCTTTCTTTTCATCTTCAGACAAACTATAGGCAGTTAATAACTCCAGGTAACTTTGTATCGATGCCAGCGGGCTCCTTAAGTCGTGGGCTACAATAGAAAACAATTTATTTTTTTCTCCATTGACCATTTCGAGCTGGAAATTTTTTGATTCGATATCCAATGCTTTGTCTATAGCCGATTTTTTCTCCTGCTCATAGTTATCAAGTACATACCTTAATGAAAAGAAAATAGATAAAAGTACAACAACATAAGCCGACAGGGTATCAATGAACCGGCTGAGTTTACTTACATACGTAAACGGTACCGTGGCAGGATAGAAGTATTGTATCATATGAATTGATATTACCACTATCACATTAATCAGTAACCAGATCACCTGCTGTTTTTTAGGGGAGGTAGCAGTTATCAGGTAAAAAAAGAGTGCGAACAGCAGCAGGATCGGACCATCTATGCCGGAGTTCAGAAAATAGACACTTCCGAAAAATACATTCCCTAAAATCCCCAATCCCAGTATACTGTAATTGAAATTCTTTTTGACACGTGACAGATAGTATAAAAATGCAAAACCTACGAGTGCGATTGCACTGACTAAAGCAACTACCGGCAGGCCCAGGAAATAGTTGAATGGCAAATTATAAGCCAACGCGATAAAGGCAACAATACAAATAGAATGATATACTCTTGCTTCGAGCGGAAACCTGTCAGAACTACCAATCAATTTTAACTGAAACTCTTTAACCCTTGATAAAAGACGCATGGACTTAACTATGAAACAAATATAGTACTTCTTTACAATTCGAACGTATATATGTGAATACACCTGAATTTATCTGCAAGACAATTTAAAACCGTATAAGAAAACAAAACAAACTATCAGTTCTTTTTATAGCAGCTGCCCGCAGTGTCAGCCACTGCTTGTTTTTAATTGCGATTAATGGCTGGAATACCTACTTTTGAAACATAAGATGATTACTGCTTTTAAAAAGAACATCTATTGGATCTTGCTGACCGTTCCTATTGCTATAGTAACGGGAGCTATGGTAGGACTGTTTTTATGGTTGCTGAACGTGGCCATACATTTTCGTTTTCATCATTCCTGGCTGCTTTATTTATTGCCTGCTGCAGGTTTAATGATCTATTTCGGCTATCAGTTAATTGGCAAAAATTCTGAAAAGGGAAACAACCTGGTGATCGAAGAAATCCATCAGCCGGGCGGCGGCATCCCTGCAAGAATGGCACCTATGATTTTAGTGGCAACAGTGGTCACACATTTATTCGGCGGCTCTGCCGGAAGGGAAGGAACCGCAGTACAGATCGGGGGCAGTATTGCGGCCCAGTTTGGGAGGTGGTTTAAATTGGATGCATTGGATACGCGAATCGTACTTACCGCAGGTATCGCGGCAGGTTTCGGCGCTGTATTCGGCACCCCGCTTACAGGTGCGATATTCGCCATAGAAGTGCTTACTACAGGGCGCATCAAATATGATGCTTTTATTCCCTGCCTGGCGGCAAGTATTGTGGCCGACTTCAGCGTAACTGCGCTGGGCTTACACCATACGGCCTACCATATCGAAGCCCTTTCTGCATCACCTTATTTTTTATCTGCATATCTCCCGGTCAGTTTATTGCTGATTGCCAAAGTAATGATAGCGGGAGTGCCATTTGGATTGGCAGGTCAGTTATTTGTAACGCTGATGCACCAGATTAAAACGTTGTTAGGTCAGCTGATCCGTATAAAATGGTTAATACCTGTAATCGGGGGATTAGTTATTATCGGTTTTACATTATTAAATGGTAAACCAGACTACCTCAGTCTTGGTGTAGACCCGGAATATCCTGGTGCAGTAACTATTCCATCCGCTTTTCACAGTGCTGGCGCCGATACCTGGAGTTGGCTGTGGAAAACAGTTTATACGGCTACAACACTGGCTACCGGATTTAAAGGAGGTGAAGTGACCCCGTTATTTTATATCGGCGCAACCCTTGGAAATACACTCTCTGCCCTGTTAAATGCACCTGTTAGCTTATTTGCGGCATTAGGTTTTATAGCAGTTTTTGCCGGGGCTACAAATACCCCTGTAGCCTGCGCGGTAATGGGAGCAGAACTTTTTGGTCCGGAACACCTCTTCTTATTTGCAGTTGCCTGTTTTACTGCCTACCTGTTTAGCGGGAATACTGGTATTTATACGGCGCAAAAAATGGAAATTACAAACAAAGGATATCTCCGTAACAAACTGAATAAGTATTGGCTATAGGTGAACTATTAATGATAGTATAAAAAATCAATTATTCATGTTTTAGTTTTAATTATACTAATAATATTAGTATAATTGCATCATGATTAAAGTCAACGATCCCATTTACGGAACAGTGCAGCTTCCGCAAATATTTGAAGATTTACTGAACACCAAAGCCATGCAGCGATTAGGAAAAATCCACCATAGCGGCGCTATTTTTTTAGTAAACCCAGATATTTGCCATACACGCCTGGAACACTCTATTGGCGTTATGCTGTTGATCAGATCTTTGGGCGGGACGGAAACCGAACAAATTGCGGGTTTGTTACACGATATTTCACATACAGCATTTTCTCATGTAGGTGATTATGTTTTTGACAATAAAAATGAAACCTATCATGAAGACTTATATGAAACTGTTATAAAAAACTCGGAAATACCCGCGATCCTTGAGTTATATGGTTATCAGTATGAACAACTGATCCATGGTGAATTCCCTATTCTCGAACAGCCTCTGCCCCTGTTGTGTGCCGACCGGCTCGATTATACATTACGGGATGCCATGCATGCCAGGTTAATCACAAGGGCCGATGCCTGTGCCTTCCTGCATTCGGTAGTTTTGCAGGATGGGATAATTGTCGTAAAAACTGAACAAAGTGCGGCATGGATCAATCAGCTCTTTAACCGGATCAACAGCGATATCTATAATTTCCCGCTTTATGTATATGCAAACCAGGAACTGGCCATTCTGATCAGGGAAAACCTGAAAACAGGAGAAATTAAAGAAACAGACCTGCTTAAAGATGACACTTTTTTACTAAATAAACTGCGCAGTATCCCATCTGGTTTTGAAGCGATTAAAGGTATCAAACAGCAAAAGGGTTTTCAAAGGTTCCTGAAAAAAGGGCCGAGCTTACAGATCAAAAAAAGAAATCTGGAAGCGGCGGTGCAATCACTTTAACAATCCGTATAACCCCGGATTGTTATCGGTAACCAGCCCCTTCCTGCAATTGCTGTCCATATAGCGGATTAAGCATAGTGAATAGTTTAACCATCATGTTTACAGCATACAAATGTTAAGAATGCGCATGATTAATAGAATATTGTCTTGCTAAAAAAGGAATTATTTTTTACATTTTAGTAAAATAACCTGATAATTAACAGAGCTTAACACTAAAAATTAATTGGTTAATAGTGGAAAAATTAAAACCTGATCAGTACATTTAGCTATGAGCAAATCAAACAGAAGAAAATTCATTGGAACCGCCGCTGTGCTTGCTGCGGCAACAGCAGCATCTGCAATGCCTTTAACCCATACAAATATGAAATATCCTGTAGTACACCATGTATTTTTCTGGTTGAAGAACCCGGGCTCTGCTGCCGATCGTGATCAGCTGGTGGCTGGTGTAAAAAAACTAGCAAAAATTGAGACCGTCCGTGAACTCCATGTAGGTGTTGTAGCCAGCACAGAAAAACGCGATGTTGTTGATAACAGCTGGGCTGTTTCGGAACTGATGTTTTTCAGCGATGTAGCAGGCCAGGCCACCTATCAGACACATCCCTTACATCTTGAATTTATAAAGAACTGCAGTCACCTTTGGGAGAAGGTAATTGTATATGATGCTGTTGAAGCTTAATATAAAACACGATATCCTGATCTATAATTTTATCCGGATATCGTGTTATCAATTGTATCATTTTATAAAAGGTTCGGATTAGCGGGCTAAAGGCAGGGTAAACCAAAAAGTACTGCCTGCACCTACCACACTATCCACACCAATGCTTCCGTCATTCTTTTTAATGATTTCCGCACTGATATATAGTCCCAGTCCTAAACCGGAATACTGGAGCCCGCTGGTATCTACCCGATAATACCGGTCAAACAGATGTGGGATTTTATCAGCAGCTATTCCCGGACCATGATCTGCTACAGATACTTTGGCCAGACCATCAACTTCCTCTATATGGACCAATATTTCCATTTGTTCTGGAGCGTACTTTATCGCATTGTTCACAAAGTTGACTACCACCTGATCTATTCGCTCAGCATCGGCATAAGCCTCAAGATCCAGGTCGCCGGTAGTTACAATAGAATAGTGTCCAGCAGCCCTGATATGATGACAGCAATCGTCAATCACCCTGGCCAGTACAATATTGTTTTTGTTCATATGGAGTTCACCCTGGTTAAAACGGCTTGCATTAAGCAGATCTTCTATCAGCACACTCACCTTACTTAAACTCCTGGTAGAAAGTTCAATCAGCTTGTTCAAAATCTTCGGAGAAGGATCATCCTTCATCTTATCAATCAATTGTAATGCACCTTTTAAACTGGTGATCGGGGTTTTCAGCTCATGACTGGCAATGCTGATAAAATCGTCCTTTTGTTTTAATAATTCTGTAGTAGCTACATCATGAAGCTTTTGCGAAGTAATATCAAGTGAAGTACCCACAAAGCGATACGCAATACCAGCAGTATTCAAATAGGCTTTCCCTTTAAACTTTATCCATTTTACTTTCCTGACACTACTCTCTGCAGTCCGGAATTCTTCTTCATATTCTCCGTTATTCAACCCTGAAAGGGCTTCATTCAGCACCTCTTCGGCATGGTGCCTGTCTTCTGCGTGGATCATATCCAGAAAACGTTCCTGATCTATCTCATCATTAGGACGCAAACCGAACATTTCTTTACAGCGATGGTCCCAGATCAGTTCGCCCGATAAAGGGTTATAATCCCATGTACCTAATCCTGCGGCATCAACCGCAAGTTTTAAACGTTCCTTACTTTCTTTAAATAGCAGTTCCACTTCAGCCAGCCCTTCTTCAACTTTGCGCTTATCGGTCATGTCTTCAATAGCCAGCAGGATCAGCTGTTCTCCGTTCACATTATCCAGCTGCCTGGTATTTACACACATCACCCTTTTCCCTATAGAAGGGAAAACGTGCGCCACTTCATAATCGGCAAATACCTTTTTATCTGGCAGGATACTTCCCAGAAGTGTTCTTAAGGCAGGTATATCCCATTGCTTATTACCCAGATCGTAAAAATAACGACCTTCTGTTTCTAGCTTCGTCACTTTAAATTTGGTATAAAACCCGCCTGTTGCACGTTTTACTTTTAAGTCCTTATCTAAAATAATTAGAGGATCTCTTATCGTATTGATAATTCCTTCGGTATAATTCCTTGCATTGTCTAATTGCTCGTTACGGTCAAGCAGTTCATTGTTTACAATGGTAATTTCTTCATTTGTACTTTGCAGTTCTTCTTTAGAAGTTTCCAGTTCTTCGTTTAAACTTTGCAGTTCTTCACTGCCAGAAAGCAGTTCCTCGTTGGCACTCTGCAGTTCTTCGTTCACTGCTTCCTGCTCCTCTGTAACCGTCCGCATATCTGTACGTGCCTGCATCAGCTCTTTTTCCAGCTGTGCGATGCGCAGGTCCCTCGGATCAATCAAGCCATTTTTATTTTTGCGGGATTTTGAGATCGGCAGTTCCGAATCCTGGGCTGTACTTTTCTGGAACAACAGCAGGTAATGGAGATCGTCGGCACTGGTCACCGGTACCACTTCTACATTTACATATTGCTGCTGTTCATTCTGTATAAATAATATATTTTCTTTTCTGACTGCCGAGTTAGTTCTTTTAGCCTGATGTAATAAATTTCTCAGTTCAAAAGCAAGGCCTTCCCTGGCCATTTTCAATAAGTTAAGCGTAGCCTTCCCCTGTGCGGGAGCAAACCATGTATCGGTAATACCACGAAACTGGGTGATATCAAACTGTTCATTTACAATCACTCCGGCAGGAGCATATTTAGAAAGGACGATGTTATCGGCGATCTTAAAAACATCAACTTTCCCACTTTCCGAACGACTGCTTTTATCAATATTCATGAGGTTCTTTTCATTTCCCTGTGTGGTGACCTGCATATATCTTCCACGGGCTCCATTACGCCTGAAAACCTTTTCGTGCTGATTATAGGCAGAAAATATTCCGGTGTTTTTGCCGACACTCTCAGATTTACCGAGCATCAGGAAGCCCTGTTCATTTAATGCATAATGGAAAGTATTAAATACTCTTTTTTGAAGAACCGGTTCCATATAGATCAGCACATTCCGGCAGCTGATTAAATCCACTTTAGAGAACGGGGGATCTTTCAGCAGGTTATGGTGCGCAAATACACAGCGTTCACGAATAGATTTATTGATCTTGAACTTACCATCTACTTTGCTGAAAAATTGCTGACGACGGGCATCAGAAACGCCTTCCATGTCACTCGGACGATAAATACCTGCCCTTGCTTTAACAATTGCAATCTCTGATATATCTGTCGCGAAAATCTGGATTTTTCTGGAAAAAGCCAGCTCACCGAGATATTCTTCGAGGCATATGGCTACAGAATAAGCTTCCTCGCCGGTTGCACATCCCGCAATCCAGATCCGGATATCTTCATTTGCAGTTTTCTGGCTCACCAGAGATGGTATAATGACATTACAAAGCAGATCAAAACTAGGCGGGTCACGGAAGAAATTAGTAACCGAAATCAGCATATCATTGTATAGCGCGTCCTGCTCATTTTTATTCTCCCGCAAATAAACCAGGTAATCGTGCGGTTTACCCATATTGGTGAGAGCCATCCTCCGCAGAATCCTTCGCTTTAATGTACTGGTTTTATAATAGGTAAAATCTACTCCGCGTCTAACACGAAGAACAGTAAGCAGCTGCTTAAAAATTTCTTCTTCCTGCCCGGCAGAGAGCTCAGGGTTTTCTGTATTGAGGTGATCCTGTTTAAAAATGGTATTGATAGTGAGCAAATGTGCGGCGATTTTATCCGGCGGAAGTATAAAGTCTACAAAACCCGAACTGATTGCACTATCGGGCATCCCCGGATAGGCCGCAGAATCTGCGTCCTGCGAAAATGTAATTCCTCCGTAGGATTTAATTACCTCAAGACCAAGTGTTCCGTCGGTCAGTGTACCGGATAAAATAACACCTATCGCATAACTCTGGTGGACAATAGCGAGAGAGGTGAAGAATACATCTATAATCTTTATCTTATAGTGTTTATCGTCGAGCACATCAAGTTTTAAGATACCATCAGTTGCCGTCACAATCTTATTCTCAGGAAGGATATAAAAGTTATCAGCTTCAAGATGAATATTATCAGTAATCTGATGTACAGGTATTTTCGACACCTTGCTCAGAAGTTCTGGTAAGATACTTTCGTGATGCGGACTCAGATGTTGTATAAAAACATAGGCCATTCCCGACTTTTCGGGAACTGCCTGCAAGAATTTTTTAACTGCATCCAGCCCTCCTGCTGATGCTCCTATCCCCACCACAGGAAATTGATTGGAAGAGACCGACATCTCCTCTAGTATTTTTATATCATTCATTAAACAGGCTTAGATAAAAACTATAACGAAACAAAAAATACTGGAAGAAATGATAGTGATACACAAATAAGAAACGTGCCGCCAATATTTAATAAAGATAGAATTAATTCCATGGAACTGATACGAAAATCGGGAAAGTTATCAAAAGATAGGCTAAATAAAAAAAGGGACACCACTATCATGGTATCCCTTTTATCTTCCTGCAGTGGATTAAACGAACTTTAACCAGCTGCTGTTATCAGTATATTCTTCTACAACAGTGATAGAATGATCAAACCTGAAAGAGGCGAACAATGCGGAAACTTCCTGCCTTACAGTAACAATACAGCTATCCACCAGGTCTTTTCTAAATCCTTTAGCCTGTAATTCCAGCACATAACCGACAACGATTATCCTGCCGAAGATCTTACCCAGATCAACCATTTTGCGTTGGGAAAGGGTAGTATTGATAATAAAATTAAGGTCTTTCTTAAAATAATGGCAAGCTTCCGACATCAATTTAAAATCTTTAAGGAAATCAAATAAATGCAGTTGTTTTTGCTTTTTCATCATCCGTGTTACCATTTCAGCAATCTGGGTATATAACATTTCGTTAGAGCCTTCAAAGATCTGGAAAGGCCTGCTATCTACAATACCCCTGCCACCAACATGGCTGATCCGGTAACCATTTGCACCGGAAAGCTGCACTAATAACTGTGCGGATTCCTGCATCAGATCAGTAACTACGGCTTTCATCGCATTGGCTTCTAAACCTTCTACAGCCAGGTTATAGGCGATCCCGCTGATAGCACTGCTCCTGGCACACATGGCAGAACAGATGGTATAGGCCGACTGGATCCTTGATAACTGAAACTGAACCTGGTCTATCGCCAGCAGGTTACTTGCACCAACCATCCTGTTTTTACAGTGCAGCAGTGCTTCATCCAGCATTCTTTTAATAAAGCCCATGCCCATCCCCGGGAATTGCATCCTGCTCCGGTGAAGGATATCCAGCATCATTTTTATACCAGTAGTCTCCGGCTGTAATTTATTTTCAGCCGGAATGCGGAGATCAAGCTTGTTCAATCCATAAGGGATCATATATAATCCCAGGTTATCGTAAATCTCTTCTACTACAATCTCCTGCTCTTTTTTGGAAACATCAGCAATAAAAAAATCAATATCGCGGCCCAGATCACCCTCTTCACTTTCTTTCCTTGATGCGATCAGCCAGTAGTCTGCCATGCCGGTAAGCCCCTGCCAGTGTTTTGTTCCTTTAATATGGTAACCATCCGCAATCTCCTTGTACATGGTTTTCATATTCAGTGCATCACTTCCATAATCAGGTTCAGTGATCATCAGTCCGCCCATATTCTGGTTTTCCAGGAAACGGTCAAAAATACCTTTTTTCACTATTTCATTCGCGTACTTAGAAACAGGTTCAAGGAAAAGCGCAATATTGATCCCAAAAGTCAGTGATAGAGAAAGTGACTCATAAGATGCTGCAGCAAGTAAACCAAGGCATTCTTTCACCTTGCTTCCCCGCCCGCCAAATTCTTCAGGAATTGCTACCGATAAAGGCTGTCCTGACATGATTTCACTCATCACCTCAGGCGGCAATCCTCTTTCCAGGCTTAACTGATCGATGTCTTCTTTTTCGTGGAATAATTGTTTTAGTTTGTCTTCGAAATCTTTTATAAACTCAGAAAACTTAACATTAGTTAAAGTCATATTTTATATATAATTATTACGGCAGGAACGAAAAAAGCAGTCACGTACCGTTAGGGAATAACGTAATATGCCCAAAGATACGATTAGAATCGTTATAAATAATGTGATTTGCATCATCTAATCTAAAATAAAGGTGATTGTTATCACTATTCTAAAACGTTTAGCCAGCCTAATAGTTCTCAGTTAAAAGATATTTAACGATCAAATGTTATCTTCGCCAAAAATTATATGCTAGAAATTGTTTACCAGGACGAACATCTGATCGCCATCAATAAGCCGCACGGGTTATTGGTGCACCGTTCTTCTATTGCTACTGATGCAAAGGAATTTGCCTTACAGCTGGTAAGGGACCAGGTTGGCCGCAGGGTGAGCCCGGTGCACCGCCTGGATAGAAAAACTGGTGGTTTACTGTTATTTGCATTTGAAAAAGACGTGGAAATCGCTATGCATAAACAGTTCCAGGAAGGTCTGGTACACAAAAAATATCTTGCTATCGTACGCGGATATGCGCCTGACACTATGGAAATCGATTATCCGCTGGTAAAAGAAAATGGCATGATCCAGGAAGCTTTTACGGCTTTTGAAACGTTAAAAAAAGCGGAACTGCCTATTGCATTAGGGAGCCATCCAACATCAAGGTATTCATTAGTAGAGGCCACCCCTACCACCGGGCGCATGCACCAGTTACGCAAACATTTCGCACATATATTTCATCCGATTATCGGCGACCGCAAACATGGCTGCAATAAACAGAACCGTTTTTTTAAGGAGCAATGGGAAATGACAACGATGTTGCTCCATGCTTCAGAATTGAGTTTCAGCCACCCGGTAACCAACGAGCAGATCCATCTTTCCGCTTCCCTTCACGAAGAATTTAAAAGGGTAATGGCACTGATGAACTGGTAATCCTTTTTATCTTCCTGATAATTTACTATCATTGTACTGGCTTTAGTGGTGTCCATTGCGGACTGAGATCATACACTTTGCACCTGATCCGGTTAGTACCGGCGTAGGAAAAAGCAAATGAATTCTTATTCTCCTGTTTCGGAGCACCTCTTATCGCCATAAACTATTTTGATATGAAAGAGAGACTCTGGAACTACTTTTCACAAGTTAGAAACACATCGCCGCTTGTACATAACATTACCAATTACGTGGTGATGAATACAACGGCAAATGCACTGCTCGCTGCTGGCGCATCACCCGTTATGGCACACGCACAGGCGGAAGTGAAAGATATGGTAGGCATTGCCGGCGCATTGGTAATCAATATCGGGACTCTGGATGAATACTGGGCAGATAGTATGCGGCAGGCTATCCAGCAGGCAGAGCTGACTGGAAAACCGTGGATCCTTGATCCTGTAGGCGCCGGCGCTACTCCCTACCGGAATGAATTCCTGAACGAATTGATCACCAGGTTCCATCCTTCGGTAATCAGGGGTAATGCATCAGAGATCATGTCACTTGCACAAACCAGTGTTAAAACAAAAGGAGTAGACAGCACCCGCGAAACAGATGAAGCCATTGGTGCAGCAATCAGTTTAAACCAGTTATCTGGTGCGGTCATTTGTATTTCGGGTGCTACAGACCATATTATCCACAAAGGCAGATCGGCAGCGCTAAAAAACGGACACCCCCTGATGGCTAAAGTTACCGGAATGGGCTGCACCGCCACTGCCCTTACCGCTGCGTTTTGCGCCGCATCGCCCGCTGAACTATTTGAAGCAACTATAGCTGCTATGGCAGTGATGGGCGTGGCCGGGGAAAGGGCAGCCGCAATATCGCAGGGCCCCGGAACGCTGCAAATGCATTTCCTTGATCTGCTGTATACTTTGAATGAAGGCGATTTTTACGATACGTTAGTGTTTAATAATGACGATGCAATTCAATTATAAGCTTTACCTGGTCACAGACCAGAAGGCTTGTGTGCATAAAGATTTTTTCCAGGTTGTGGAAGCTGCTGTAAAAGGCGGGGTAGACCTGGTACAGATCCGGGAAAAGGAACTCAGCGAAAAGGATTTCTTTACCAAAGCGTTAAAGCTGAAAGAACTGCTTGACCGGTACCAGGTTCCGCTGATTGTGAATGATTCGCTGATTGTTGCCAGACAGGTCAATGCCGCAGGATTGCATGTAGGCAATAGCGACCTGCTGCCTGCATTTGCCAGACAGCAATGGCCGGAATGCGGAATGATCGGCTATTCACTGGAAAACTTGCAACAGTTAAACTCTGTTGATGCAACCATTGCGGATTATATTGCCCTGAGTCCTGTTTTTTCTACCCCAACCAAAACAAATACAATTATTGAATGGGGCCTGGCAGGCATCCGGCAAGTGCGAAAGCTGACGAACAAACCACTGGTGGCCATTGGAAACATTAACTCTGGTAACGCACGCGCTGTGGTAAGGGCTGGTGCCAACTGCCTTGCTGTGGTATCCGGCATCTGTTCTGCCAAAGATCCGGAAAGGGCGGCGGCGGTGATTAGAAATGAAATTGAAAAAGCGACAAGTTATGATCTATAAATATCCCTCTGTAATTACGATTGCAGGGTCTGACAGTGGCGGCGGTGCCGGTATCCAGGCCGATTTAAAAACTTTTTCTGCGCTGGGTTGCTACGGCACATCGGCAATCACTGCGATAACTGTGCAAAATACGCTGGGCGTTACAGGAATCCACCAGGTCCCTGCAGCAATTGTCAGCGCACAGATAAAAAGCGTAATGGATGACATTGCTCCTGCCGCAATTAAAATTGGTATGGTACACAGCGCGGCACTCGCTGCTGAAATTGCTGATACTTTAAAAGAATACCCGGGTACCCCGATCATATTTGATCCTGTGATGGTAGCCACGAGTGGTGACCACCTTATTGAAGGCAATACTTTAGCTACGTTAAAAACCACGCTTTTCCCTATGGCCACTTTACTCACACCAAATCTGGATGAAGCAGGGCTGCTGGTTGGGCGGAAAATCAACAGTTTGCATGAAATGCAGGTTGCCGCCCTGGAGATCCTGGAAACGGGCAGCTTCGCTGTGCTTGTAAAAGGCGGCCATTTAAAGGGGGAAAAGGTTTACGATGTATACGCCGACCAGGACGGGAGGGAAAAAACATTTGAATCTGTTTATATAAACAGTGAAAACGTACATGGAACAGGCTGTACTTTATCTTCGGCCATTGCTGCCTTTATTGCTTTAGGTGAAGAGCTGGAAGAAGCAGTAACTAAAGGACGTGAATATGTCTTTAACGCAATCCTGGAAGGTAAAAACGTAACCACAGGAAAAGGGCACGGCCCTCTAAATCATTTTTTTAACCCGCAAAAACTACAGTTACATGAAATGGAGTGAAAATGCATGGAAAGAGATAGAGATAACTTATAATAGTATCCTGGAGCTTCCTTTTAATAAAGAACTGATGAGTGGCGGCCTGCTGCAGGCGCGTTTCCAGTTTTATATCCAGCAGGATGCGGTGTACCTCGGTGAGTTTAGCCGCGCATTATCCCTTATAGCTGCCCGATGTTTTAATAACCCTTATACATTAGATTTTATTCGTTTTGCAGAAGGTGCCGTAGTAGTAGAAAAAGCATTACACGAGGGATATATCAAACAGTTCGGGTTAACACAGCAAAAGGCAGCCTCTCCCGCTTGTCAGCATTACACACAATTTTTGCTTGCAAAATCGGGACTGGAACAGGTAGAAATAGCGATGGCGGCAGTGCTCCCCTGTTTCTGGATTTATAAAAGGGTGGGCGACCATATCTTTGCGAAAGGGAATAAAGATGCTAACCCGTACCAGGAATGGATAAATACTTATGCCGGGGAGGAATTCGGTTTACTGGTAGAAAAAGCCGTCGCTATTTGCGATGATGTAGCTTCCCGGTGTTCCGCGACACAGCAGCAGCAGATGACAACTGCATTTGTAATGGCGGCTAAGCTGGAATGGATGTTTTGGGACAGTGCGTATAAAATGGAGGAATGGCCGATATAATAAGCAGGCAGATGTTTTGTCTGAAAGCATCTGCGTGCTTAATTAATTATTTGTAAATCTCATTTAGTACGCCTGCAAGGCGGATACCAGCCTGCTGGATACGTACCTCCATTGTAGGCAGATGCTGCTGATAATAAGCCTCACCAATTTTCCTGCTGCTCATCTGGTCTACTTCTGCATATAACTTACTGCTGATTTCATAGCTTTCCCAAACCCATTTAATCAATGGGTCTTTCTGCCATTGTCTGATTGTTTTTGCCGGTACATTATCATATTTAACAGCCAACTGTTCATAGCTAAGCCCTTGCTGTTCTAACATTTTTGTATCCCAGAGACTATGGAGGTTGGTACCTTTGTCTTCGTAGTTTAACTGGATCGTATTGCCTCCTTTATCTTCTGCACGGCTGATGTGCATCGGCTGATGCAGGTCGCCTACAAAATGCACGACAAACTTAAGGGCTTCTAATTTATTTTCCTTTGTTGCACCGGGATCTTTTAAAGTCTTTTCTGTTTGCAGCAACGCACTGTACACATTTTCATCCGTCATGTTCAATACCTGTTTTTGAAAATCGGCATAATTGAGGCCAAGGGGTAAATTAAGGAAATGCCATGCACCCGTTTTGCGGTAAGCTTCCTGACCGCGTACCTCATCTGCCCAGCTGCTCACATCCGCAAGGCTTTCATTACCTAAAAGTTCCTGAACTGCGGCTTGCGCCTTTGGCGTAAGGTGGTTTCCGGCAATTTTGCCTATAGTGCGATGTCCGGTTTTACCCCAGGATACCAAAACCAGGGAAACAATAATAAATGCGAACGACAACAGGTATTTACTCTTCATTTTATAATTTAGATTAAGCACCGAAGTTCGGCATCAGTTATTAAATGAATAAGAATAAACAGTAACATTTTAGCTGAGGTTATACGGATTTTATTAAATGATTACTCGATGATAACTGATCTTAACCAATAATCACCATCACATTTATGATAGTTAACTATAATTTATGCTATTTTAATAATAGAGTGATTGCCCGTAAATTTGTACTGTAATCAATGGGAGAAGCAATTGAAGCTTTACCTTTTAAATTTAAAGTACAGCACGATGAAAAATATATTTGTAATAAACGGCGGACAAAAATTTGGTCACTCCGGCGGCAGGTTCAATGAAACCATAACCGATGTAACTGTGAAATTCTTCCAGAACAATCCTGATTTCGAAGTAAGGGTAACCAATGTTAATGATGACTATGATCCGCAGCAGGAAGTTGAAAATTACGTATGGGCGGATGTTGTAATTTATCACACACCAATCTGGTGGTTCCAGTTACCTCATGGATTTAAAAAATACATTGACGTTGTATTTACAGTTGGCCACGCAAACGGTATATACCACAGTGACGGTCGCCGTTCTGCAAATCCGACTAGAAATTATGGTACGGGTGGCATGCTCCATGGAAAAAAATATATGGTTACCACTTCATGGAACGCACCTGAAGAAGCTTTTACGATCCCCGGAGAATTCTTCAATGAAAAATCTGTAGATGAGGGGCCGCTGTTTGGTTTTCACCGTATGAATGCTTTTACGGGAATGGAGCCGCTGGAAAGCAAACACTTCCATGATATTGAAAAAAATGCAGATGTAGAGCGTGATATGGCGGCATATACAGCGCATTTAAACAAAACGTTTATTGGAGAACTGGCAGGAGTATAATCCCTTCAAAATAAAGAGGGGCGCCTTAAGGAAAAGCTCCCCCTCTTCATTAAACTATTATTAACTAAAACTTATCAGCGGCATCCACCGGGATGATAAAAACTTGATTAAACAGGCGCACCAGCCTGTTTAATTTCTAAAACTTATTATCGTTAAGCCCAAAAACGTGCCAATAAAACACAACACTGCTAGTCAGCAACTTAGATAATCAACTGTTCGATATTGAACGCCAAATGTTCTTTAGCGAACAGCTTTGATAAAAACTACTTTACGGGAATACTAAAATCAATTTCTGCTGGTGGCTGAAAGTGGTTATCTACTTTAGACGGCTAATGGGCTGATAATCTGAAAACTCTGTATCTGGCGTAAGGTAACCGGCTTTAACGGGTTCTTCCTTCATTAAATCTGTACTTAAGTATTTTTTATTACTATCAGAAAAAATAGTGACTACACAGCTTGCAAAGCCCAGCTCCTGTTGTAATTTGACTGCTCCGATTACATTTGCACCAGAAGAAATCCCTACGGCCAGACCTAGCTGACGCGCCAGTTTCTGCGCCATCAGAATGGCATCGCCATCCTGCGCCTGGATTACTTCATCCAGTTCATCGAGGTTTACAATTTCGGGAATGAACTCATCTGAGATGCCCTGGATCCTGTGACTGCCTATTTTATAACCTGTGGTCAGTGTTGGTGATTCTGCAGGCTCTAGCGGATGAATCTTTACAGCCGGATTTTGTAACTTCAGATACCGGCCCACTCCCATAATTGTTCCGCCAGTCCCTACCCCTGCTACGAAAGCATCAGGAACAAGGTTATTTAATTTAAGCTGTTCAATAATCTCTACCCCTGTAGTCTCTTCATGGGCTTTGGGGTTATCAATGTTTTCAAACTGCTGGGGCAAAAAGACTGTCGGATCATTTTTAGCCATAGTTTCAGCCAGTCTGATACTCCCTAAAAACCCACCTTCTTCTTTACTGATCAGGATCACTTCCGCACCCAGGCTTTTGATAATATCTATTCTTTCTTTACTCAACCAGTTGGGCATAATAATCCTTACCGGGTGCCCCATAGCTTTACCGATGGCAGCAAAGGCGATACCTGTATTGCCGCTTGTAGCCTCCACGATTGTATCACCTGCTTTGATTTTGCATTTTTTGTAAGCATTGGATAAAGTAAAAAGTGCAATCCTGTCTTTGATACTTCCGGTCAGGTTGTAGTGTTCGCATTTCACATAAATCTTACCCGGATTACCCTTATAAGTATAGTGGAGTGCCAGCATTGGTGTATTACCAACAAGATGCCATAAGTGTTCAAATTTATTCTTAAGATCTGTTGTTAAACAGCTTTCCTTTTCCAGTTCTTTCAGCATAATTGTATTATCTAATTGCACAGCAAAATTCAATAATACAATCTATACTATCAATGATTATCAATATATCCATAAATTTTATGGATATTATATTTATATATTTGTTTTTTTACGGAACATACCACTTATAATTCAGGAATACTATCCGTTTTTCCACCCATTTTTTACTATGCACACAGAACTCGACCCAACAGATACCGAAATTTTAAAACTTCTCCAGATTGATGCTACGTTAACAAATAAGGAGCTCGCATTTAAACTGAACAAATCCATCGCTACCGTGCACGAAAGGATAAAAAAGCTAAAAGAACATGGTTATATCAAACGTATCGTAGCGATCCTCGATAAGAAGAAAATCAATAAAAGCCTGATTGCTTTTTCGCAAGTTCTTCTTAAAGAACATACAGCAGAAACACTGGTTAAGTTTGAAAAAGAAGTAGCAAAATTCAGTGAAGTAATGGAATGTTACCAGATGACGGGTGCCTTTGATTTTATCCTCCGGATTGCCACCAGTGACATGGATGCCTATCATCTGTTTTTAAGAAACAAGCTGGCTACACTGCCGGATATCAGTACCGTTCAAAGCTTTTTTGTACTTTCTGAGACTAAAAGTGATACGGCCTATCCACTATAATTCTATTGATATGGAGCCTCCTAGAAACAGCCTATCTGCCTGCTTCCAATCTTTTAACCTGTGCTGCTGCATTTTTATTCTCCGGGTCGAGTTTCAAAACGCGTTTATAGTTTTTCAGAGCGTTGGCCGTATCACCATTCATATCCTGTATTTCTGCTAAACTATCGTATGTATTGCTGCTTTCCGGATACAAGCTGGCATTAAGTTTAAAAATAGCCAGTGCCTCTGTAAGTTTTTTGTCTGCCAGAAGCTGGTAACCCCAGCCATTCAGATCTTTTTCATCCAGTATAAAACCAGCATCCTTCTTTTTAAGTGCTGCTGCTGCAGCGGAAGCTTTACCAAAGCCCTGTTTCATTAATTCCGCCCTCAGCTTTTTTGTTGCCGGCATCAGACCAAATCCATTGGACACATGCATATCTGGCTGATAATAAGCTGCAACTTCATCTGTAAACCTATCGGGGTCAGCCCCGTTCAGGTTTGTCAAAATCACGACAGCCAGATCATCTTCAGGGTAAATAAAAAATGTAGATCTGCCGCCACCCACAGGAGCCACAGCCGGGTGCTCAGGTCTGGATACTGTTGGAAAGCCTAATGCGTAACCATTTAACAAACTGCTGAACCCGCCGGTTTTTCCATTAGTCAATATTGCGGGCGACCACAGCGTCTGCAGGCTTGATTTATCTTTTAATAATGTACCGTTTTGCAGGGCGATAATCCAATTGGCCATATCTGCGGAAGTGGAAAGAATCCCCGCAGCTGTCCTGAAAAAAACAGGGAACTTGATGTATCCTCTCCCCAGCGGCCCGCCTCTCGACCATCGTCCGCCCACATTTTGAATGGTGGTATAAGCACCCGCATCATTTGGGATAATATCAAAAGAATCACCAAACCGGGTAAGCTTCATACCTGCCACATCAAATTGCCTGCTCTCAATAAATTTTGTAAAATGCATGCCACTTAGCTTCGTAATAATCTTACCCACGAGCACATAACCAGTCTGGTTGTAGCTAAACCGATCACCGGTCTTAAATTCCATTGGCAGGGCCATTACAATTTTTAAGGCCGACTCCTCTGTACCATTACCTACTACATCTTCTTTTTCATCGAGCATATCTGGCAGACCGGAGGTGTGGCTCATTACATCTTTGATTGTAATTTTCTGCCAACCTGCAGGTAAACTATCGATGTATTTTGAAATCGGATCGGTAACCTTTAGTTTCCCTTCTTCCGCTAACTGCATAACTGCAACGCCGACAAAAGCTTTGGTGACAGAGTTGACTGAAAAAATACTTTCCGGTGTCGCAGGTATGTTCTGCTCAACGTTCGCCATTCCATAAGTCGCCTTTTTAACCACCTTGCCATGTTTAATCACTGCCAGCTGCAGTGCGGGAATGCGCTTTTTGGTCATCATCTCTTTGATAAAGACATCAACACTATCAGGAGTGGACTGTGCCTGTGCAGCGGAGGCAAAACTAAATAACAGGAAAAATGCGGATCTAACAATATACGTCTTCATTACAGAGCAATTAAAAATGTTTATACCGTTAAGACGACAGATTCCCCGTTATAGTTACAAACAAATTAAGAATGTTTTAAAAACGGATAATCCGTATAGCCTTTCTCTGCCCCGCCATAAAAGGTATTTCTATCATATTCGTTTAATACCGCACCTTCCCGGACACGTTGCGGTAAGTCAGGATTAGAAATAAACAAACGGCCAAAAGCTACAGCCTCAGCCAGTTTCCCAACAATAGCTTCTTCTGCAGATTCTGGTGTAAACCCATCCGCAGCAATTATATTACCTTCATAGATACCCCACAGTTCTTTTTCATTTTCTACCAGGCTCTGATCTATCACTTCTATAGGACGATACCTTATCAAATGAATATACGACAAGTCATAAGCTCCCAATGCAGTAAAAACATAATTGTAAGTCTCAAAATATTCAGGGTCCTGGTTATTATAACCGGTAAAAAAGGGAGAAAAGCGAATACCTATCTGATCTGCTCCCCATACTTCCACCAGCACATCAAGCACCTCAAACAGTAACCTCGAACGGTTCTCTGCACTGCCCCCGTATTCATCGGTGCGCACATTTAATTCCGCGTGCAGAAACTGGCTCAGTAAATAGCCATTTGCACTATGCAACTCAACTCCGTCAAAACCAGCTTCTTTCGCATTGATAGCAGCCTGGCGATAGTCTTCGATAATTGATTTTATCTCTGCAATGTCTAACGCATGCGGTACTTCGAAAGGAACTGACTTCCAGTCTGCCGTTAATGCGGTACCAGTTGCGGCAATGGCAGAAGGTGCAACCGGAAGTGCCTGATCCGGCTGATGCGAAGAATGAGAAAGATGACCTACATGCCACAGCTGCATAAATATTAAACCATCTTTTGCGTGTACTGCTTCAGTTACTTTTTTCCAGCCTTCAATCTGGTCTGCGCTATAAATCCCCGGAGTGGCAGGATATCCCATCCCTTGCTGTGAAATCTGCGTTGCTTCAGTGATGATCAAACCCGCTGATGCACGCTGTGCATAGTATTCAGCATTTAAATCATGAGGAACGAATTCTGATCCGGCACGCATGCGGGTAAGCGGTGCCATAACCATTCTATTTTTAAGTGTGATTGCGCCCAATTGCAATGGCGTCAGGAGTTCTTTGATCATAGTTTATGAGATTGAAGGACAGATTAATAATATATTTAGCAACAAGTACCACCCGTAAAAGTTCGCCAGAAAGAGTATAAGCAATCATTAATTTGAATAAATAATAAAAGTCTTTTATAGTAACTTATTTACTCTTAAAGGTGATGAATCACTAAAAAATAGCTTCATTACCGATTAAAATCAATATAAAACCTGATGAAACCATCATGATCTTACAGATTACAAAAATTAATAATCAGATCATGATAGCTTCATTACCGATTAAAATCAATATAAAACCTAATGAAAATCACTTATTTCTCAAATATTATTTGTAAAATTTGTATAGTAATCGACTGATAAACTGCCGTTAAGCTCTCCAGCATCAATAGATTAAGTTTAACCTTTTTAAATTGAATTGACATGGCTCACTTTACACTAAAAAAACACGAAACACCTCATGCAATGACTATTGATATTATTGATGAAGGGAACAACATCCAGCAAAACACCCATTGCTGCGGCACATTAAACCTCACCTGGATCTGGGATGGTGTGAAAGATAAAACTGAAGAAAAGAAAAGGCTGCTGAAAGAGATACAGCAAGACCTGATGTATGTTGAGCTAACTTTTGGCTGTGAAATGGCAGAGGCTATTCTTGATTTTTTAAACCAGAAAATAGACACAGCGTACGAAACCACTATCCATTGATATCATTTTTACTGGTTATCGATCCACTCTTCTGCTGATGATATCTCGGTAAAAAACTGTGTAATTATATTATTCATTGCAACGTCAACACTCTTTTTTGCAGAGAGCTGACTAAACACGCTTGCTGAAAATACCCAGGCCAGGTATTTTACACCTGCTTTTTCCAGCATCGGAAAAAACTGCTCACCAACCCATTCTGAAGCATCTGACCAGGTGCCCAGAACCTGCCGGTTATCATTTACAATTTTGGCACATTTAAATTTAATTACCATGTCCAGCATCAACATACAGCTCCGTTGTACAGATTCCCGATTCTGAAAACCTGTCCAATCAGCTTCTATACGATGCTTTTCCGCATTATATACCAGCGTAATTGCATTATCCTGGTAAAAATCATCTTGCATAATTACGGGTTCTTCAGCTGCAGGCTCATCAATTGGCAACCTGAAATAAAAGGTAGATCCGCGTCCCTCTTCACTTTCAATCCAGAAACTACCATAGTGACGCTTAAGGATTTCTGACGAAATGAACAGCCCCAGGCCAAGACCCTCGAACTGCATTTTTGCATTGTCGACCCTGTAGTACCGGTCAAATAACATCGGCATGCTTTCTGCCGCTATGCCGATCCCAAAATCCTGTACAGAAACGATAATACTTCCCAAATTCACACTGCTGCTCACCACTACTTTATCACTGCCCGGCGAATATTTAATAGCATTCAATAAAAAATTCTGCATCACCTGTTCCAACCTGAAATGGTCGCCAGTATAAATTACATCTGCTGTTTTTTCAATGACTATCTGGTGCGAAGGTTTAGTATGCTGGATATTTTCAATACTATTCGCCACCATTTTACCGAAATTAAATGGTTCCATTGTATAATTCATCTTGCCGGCATTGATCTTTGTTACATCCAGCAAATCACTGATCAGCCTTTCCAGTCTCAGGATATTTTCTGCGGATTTTTTGATAAATATCTGCTGCTGATCTACACTTTTAGTGCGCTGCATCAACTGGTTAAAAGCTTTGATCCCGGTTAACGGGGTCTTCAATTCGTGGCTGGCAATAGAAAGGAACTCATCCTTTTTATGTTCATTTGTTTTCTGTATATCAATATTTGTGTTCGTGCCCAGCCAGAGTTTTATTTCCCCGTCTTCAATAAGGGGCAGTGCCCGGGCGAGATGCCACCGGTAAATCCCATCCGCAAATCTCAGGCGGAACTCTACCATATATTCATTACCAGTCTCCAAAGCAGATTGCCAAACGCTCAGACAGCCAGGTAAATCATCAGGATGTACGAATTTGTACCATCCCAATCCGGAAATATCTTCTCCTCTCATTCCAAAATTCTTTGCAACGATCTGGTTCACATAATCCAGTCTGCCGTCCGGTTTCGCGGTCCACACCTGCTGCGGCATAGCATTTAACAAAAACCTGAATCTCACCTCAGTTTCTTCCTTTAGCCCTCTTGCTTTCACTTCTTCTGTGACGACTTGTACCACCAGCATAATAGCCGTAGTTTCACCATTGGGGGCTTTAAGCGGGTGGCAGACAAAATTGGAATACACTTCTTCAACTTCTCCGTTCAATTCCAAAAAAGCCTTTACTTCATGGCCATAAAAAGGCTCCCCGCTCTGATAAACTTCGTCTAATTTGCCCAGCAAAGTTTCACCAACCATTTCTGGCATCGCTGTATGCAGGGATTTTCCTATAATATCCGCTGTTTTTCCCCAGCTTTCCAGCAGCTTATTATTCGCAGATTCAATGATATGGTCTTTGCCAGCGAATACGCCAATGGCAACCGGAGCATCAGAAAGGAGATAACGGGCCCTCGCTTCGCTCTTTTCTAACGCAGATGTTCTTCGCCGCACCCTATCTTCAAGTTCAATATTTAATTGATACAGGTTTTCCTGTGTATGCTGCAATTCATCGTTGATTGCGGCTAATTCTTCATTAGAAGTGGCCAGTTCTTCATTGATGAGCTGTTCTTTTGCCAAAGCTGCTTCTTTCTCTTTGGCTTGTTCTATGATTTGCCGGGATAAATTACGCTCGGTTACGTCGGTTGCAGTGTGTAAAATACAATACACTATACCCTCATCGTTTTTTATTGCCCGGTAACTAAAATCGAAATAATGCTTCTCCAATACACCATCAATCATCAGTTCGGCAGCTGTATCGTTGGCATCAAAAGTGATCCCGCTATGCCATACCTGCTTTAGGATAGCAATAAACGGCTGACCCTGCAGCTCGGGCAATGCAACCTCTAATGGACTACCTATCACTCCTTTATCTTTGCCCCATAAATTAATCATTGCATCATTTGCACTTTGGATGATGATATCATCCGTAGTATAAATTGCGGTTGCATTGACAGACATTGATAAGATATTCAGTAATTCTCTGTCCGAAAGAGGGCGGTATTCACTCATTATGATAATATTATAATCGATTGGTAACAAAACGTGTACCCATTATTTCTTTAATCCTCCTAAAGACCATTAGACATACATTCCGCTCTATATACGTAATTCTACCCACCTATAGGTGTTATTGGTACGCGAATTGCAAATGCTATCCTACTTTACAGCAAGACTACAAGTAATAGAACTTTTCACGTACATACTAAGATGGAATATGCAGGTAGAAGAAATAAAAAAGTTGATAGCGGCATCAGAGGAAATGCGTACCAAATTATATATCTCACACAAAAGACTAGCTTTGAACAGGACACCAGAAAACCTGGAAATTTTTAAAAAGACAGTAGATAATTATAAAAAAATGCTTTCTGAAATGGGCGCCTATAATTGTATTTACGCTTCCAATAAAGCATCCTGATCATAAACTCTATTTACATCATCCCGCTCTAATTTTAATATGCTATTTTGCAGGCCTTAATTCAGATGGTATGGATCAGTATGCATTAATAACAGGCGCGAGTAAAGGAATCGGAAAATCTATTGCAACTGAACTTGCCGGATTGGGCTACAACCTGATGCTTGTGGCCAGATCAGAAGCGGAACTCAAATCACTTGCCGGACAATTACAGCAGGAATACAAGATTACTGCCAATATTTAGCAATTGACCTGTCTGCAGAAAATGCGGTATCTGATGTGGCAAACTGGTGTAAAAGCCAAACTTCATCCCTCAATATCCTGATCAATAATGCGGGGTATGGGTTGTGGGGCAATTTCGAACAGCTTGCCATAGCCGATCAGCTGAATATGCTGCAACTAAACGTTAATGCCGTTGTAGCACTCACTCATCATTTGCTGCCTGTACTGAAAACGCAGAAGCAGAGTTATGTGTTAAATATCGCCAGTACGGCCGCCTATCAGGCTTTGCCCACACTAGCGGTTTATGCCGCTTCCAAAGCATTCATATTATCCTATAGCCGCGCATTGCGCTTTGAATTACAAGACAGTACTGTTTCTGTAAGCTGCCTTTGTCCGGGTCCTACAGAAACCGGTTTTGCGAGTCGCGCAGGTATGGATGCACTCACTGCCCTTGCAGAAAAATTCAACACCCCTCCGCAGGCGGTTGCGGCGGCAGGGCTAAAGGGTATGTTTAATAAAAAAGCAGAGATCATTCCCGGATTTGTGAATAAGATTTCTGCAATCGGTTCTACCCTCCTGCCAAAGTCGCTGATAGAAAGCATCAGTGCAAGGCTGTTTAACAATTAGACCTATCGGATTAATAACCCAATGATTATTAAGACATATTAGCGGGGATAGCCGATAAAAAACCGATCCATATAACCTGCTGAAAAAATTATTCAAATAAATATTTTTGTTACAGATAATTTCATACATTTGTAATGACTACTAAATCAGTAGACTATATTTAAAATGATAAACACCCAACATAAAACTTCCGCATTCCCGATGCGAATGCCCTTTTCTCAAAGGGCCCTATGTTGCTGTTGTTGTTAATTTCTACCCCCCTTATTTATTCATAATTCATTCTTGAGCCGGTTACTGCCTGCTTAAGTTCCTTTCACCGTATTCTTAAAAATTTGCAGCCATGGAAAATTCCTATGTAAAATTCACTCTAGGTAATGAAATCACTACCGAACAAAAAGATTTTTTTAATCAAAATGGGTTTATCCACTTTAAGAACTTCATCAAGCAGGAAACTGTAAACGATATTGTCAATGCATCCTTACAAGTGCAGCAAAAATGGATAACAGAAGAAAAAATTAAAGTAAACGGCATTCCAATAAAATATGGCAAAGACCTCGATGGCACACCAATCGTACAGCGGTTTGCTTTTATCAACCAGCATCATCCTGTGTTTTCTGAACTTACACACGATCCACGGTTTACAGTGCTACTGAATCTTATTGGAAAGAACGCACGTCTTGGAACAGAAGAAAAAGACGGTATGGTCCTCAATCATTATGTAAATGGACTTGACAGTAAGTTTACGCAAATGGGCTGGCATACCGATGGCCTGCGTGACATATTTCAGGGACAGAAATTAAACCCGATGCTCAATGTTGGTATCCACTTAAGCAATGTAGCGCCAGAGAACGGCGGATTGAGGGTATTGGCAGGAACTCATAAACAGAGTTTGTACAATATGCTTTTCAGAAAGAAATATTTTCTGGACAACAAAGCTGACGCCCAGGAAATTGCAATTGCTCCCGAGGCGGGCGATCTTACGATTCACGATGGCCGGTTATGGCACCGGGTGGCGCAATCTACTGTAGCAGGTGAAGCCAGCCGGCGCCGTGTAATTTACATTCCTATTATCGCAGGGAAATACGAGCCTAAAACTGAAAAAAGTCCCACTGCCCTATATCAGCGTTTCGCTGGCCTTGTAAAATAAGCAACAGATGATCATCGCCTTAATTATCACTTACCTGGCACGCTCAGGAAGACTCACTTCATTAAAGAAATTACAGGATGCAAGGCTAAAGCGGTTATTTTTATGGTAAATATAATGCCATCAAATTAATTCGTCCTTGCCCTGTTTTTCTCTTCTTCTGCGCTATTACTGGTATTCATTCTTTTAGCACCCGCTTTGCCAAAGCGATAGGAGAAATTCAGTTTATATACCCTTGAATCTATCCTGACATCCCTGGTTTCAAGGATACTACCCGTGCTGGAAGTCCACCTGTAATTTTGCCGGTGAAAAACATCCGTAACATTAAAAGTTAAGGAAGCCCGTTCTGCGAGCAGCGAAGTTTTGATACCCAGACTGAGATTGGAATTCGGCAGGTAAATTGAAGATCCGATTTGTGATTTCCCTGCATAGCGGAAATTAGCTTCTGCAGCAACACGGTCTGTAATGGAAACCGTATGGCTGGTAGAAAACATAAACGACAGCATTCCTTCGTTATTGATACTATAATTATTAATAACTCCTTTATAACCAGCATAAAAAGCAGTAAAACTATTATTAGTTGCCCACCATTGATTTATTTTTTTGAGCACTACAGCATTCAAAGTATAGGAAGTAGCTCGATCAATATTAACTGGTCTGGAAACTACAACATCTACCGTGTTATCCTTAGGATCCAGTTCAGGAAAAACCCAGTAAGTCATGTAGTGCGAATAAAAACTGCTGCCGAGAGTCAAAAAGAAAGTGTTATTATAAGCATAGCTGATTTCGTTATTATATGCCATCTGCGGCTTCAAATTCGGATCGCCCTGGATATATGCCGTCGAATTTACAAAGCTGAGTAAAGGATTCAAATCCTGATAGGCCGGGCGGTCAATTTTTCGTCCTGAACTGAGCTTCATTGAATTCCTGCTATCCAGTTGATATTTAATAGTAAAGGACGGAAATAAGCGTGCGTAATTTTGCTTAAATAACTGATTAGTTAACAGCTGGTTCCCTCTCCCGTCCGTTTGCTCAAAACGCAAACCAGCCTGGTAGCTGATATCTTTTAGAACGCCGCTATACAATAAATAAGCTGCGTTTATATTTTCCTCGTATTTGAAATTGTTGCTTCTGGCTAAGTCTGCCATTTGTTTACCTTCCAGCAAGTCATAGAAATCACTTGTACTCTTGCTATCCACATAACTTGACTTTATACCCATTTCCAGCTTCGAATTGCTAGTCAGCGGATGTACATAATCGGCCTTTGCCGAATAAATATTTAACCTGTTCTCCTGGTCAAGGAATAAGGATGTCCGTTCAATAAAATTGCCCGCAGCATCATTCGAACTGTTGTCAATATATTGATCAGAGCGATTGTTATATCTCGAATAGTCGAGGTCCGCAGTAAACTCCCTGCCATTTGTATCAATTTGATGCACCAGGTGTGCGCCGGAAGAATAATTGCGCATAGGATCCCTTTCATTATTGACGAACCCTAAATTAGCCGTTTTCACATCATTCTGGTCCAGAAGGTCCGTAAAAGAATCAGAACGTTGCCTATAGTTCCTGATCTGCCCGTTTGCCGACAGGGTGAGTGTGGTTACCGGGGATAAATATAGTTCCAATCCGACATCCGGAACAAAGGTCTTTTGTGTTCTGATATGGAAATTTTGCGCATCCAAAGTTCCCGTTTTTTGCGTTCCGTCAAAAAAAACAGATAGCGCATTGGCATTGATATACGTTTTTTCTGACATTGCGGCATTGTTTAACAACAAACTAAACCTGTCGTTCTTAAAACCAATGTTAAAACTTCCATTATACCTGTCATACTTGCCGCGCCCATATCCTAAGGCAGCAACACCATTTAAGCCATCTTTGCGGTTCTTTCGCCTGATTACATTAATAATACCTCCACTCCCCGCAGATTCGAATTTTGCGGATGGATTGTTGATCAGTTCTATTCTTTCTATCCCAGAAGACAGGATGCCGTCCAATGATAACAGCGTAGGTTTTCCATCGATAAAGACACTGACGCCCGACTTCCCGTTGATTGTTATTTTACCGTCTTTGTCCAGCTGTACACCAGGAAGCTTGTCTACCAGTTCAGCTACCGTAGCTCCTTCGCCAATAATGCTCTTTTCAACGTTAAACACATAACGGTCGTTTTTTTTCTGGAGTAAAGGACTGCTGGTTACGATTTTCACCTCCTTTAATGTTTGTCCCCCAGCTACAAAATCAGCTTGCGGCAATTGACCGGCAGCAACCGTATCTGTTCCAATCAAACCAGGAAAATGATGCCTATCTGCAGGATCCGCTGAGTTTCGATCATCCTGCAACTTAACTATGGAATAGTTCTTTATATCAATTTTTATCCAGGCCAAACCTAAGGGATGCAGAACATCAGTTAAAATCAGCTCAAGGTTTTTACCCTTCACATTTTTCACATCAAATATGACCGCTTTGCCACTGATATTAGTTTCCTCATATAAAAAATTAACGCTGTATATATCTGACAGCTGTTTTAGCACCGCACTCAAAGGCACCGGATCAGTTTTAATTGCCGCCGCCCTAACCTGGAAAGTCAGGCTAACACTCAACAACAGGATCAGCAATAGATTAACACCCGGATGTAACAGCTTCATAAGATTTCTTTTTCAATCCGATTAGCAGCAAAATCCGTTTTTTACCCCAGCACTTATAAGTTTTTTCACAAACAAATCACAATACAATCATTATCAAAGAGATATAATTTACGAATTATAAGGAACGGACACTTGTACCCTAAAATACTTCTGCTGATATACACCATATTCAAACGTGGCCTGCGCCCCATAAGTATAACTTAACCGTTTTGAAATATTTGCCATTCCCGAGCCTAAACCGCTTGCATTCGGATAGTCACTGATCAGGTTACTAGTTATAATGGAAACATGGTTATCCTCCAGTTCGATAGTGATTTGGGCAGGATCAGATTCGATATGCAGATTTCCATGTTTAAATATATTTTCTACGAGGGTAACAAGCATCAGGGGGATAACTCTTGCCGCGCGGATATCTTCATCATACCAGAAACGCAGGTGTAATCCGTAGTTCTTACGTAACTGATGCAGATTGATCAGGTTTTCGACCTGGTCGATTTCTTCCCCAAGTTCTGCATACTCCTCCCCTTTTACATGACCAACCGCATGGCGCATCATTCCCGAAAGAGATAAAATCGTTTCTGCCGCAACAGGCGAATTTTCCCTGGCATGCTGATAAATAAAATCAAGTGTATTAAATAAAAAATGCGGATTGATCTGGGCTTTGAGATACGCATTTTCTGACTTTGCCAATTCAATCTGATTGTCCATCCGCTGTGTTTCCAGCTGCAGCGTCTTCTTTTTTTCTTCAGATAACTGAAGTATAAAATAATACCCGGTTGAAAATCCAATAAAGTAGATGCACCTGAAAATGGCACCTGCTACGATATAGCTGGTCAGCTCAAAAGATTTACCGCCACCAAGATCAGTAAATTTAAACAACAGGATACGCATCAGTATCATGACCGCAGTATAGATCACCACTTCTGCCAGGATAGTTAAAGGTACTTTCCAGAGTCTGCTTTTCCTGTTACCACCCAGTATCAGATCCAGGACAACCTTGGCATGGATATAGAAAAATGAGATGTTGAGCGTATAAAACACCACATAATTGAGCAGTGGGGCAAAAGAGTTACTCAGGTAACTTGCCGAGACCGACTCATACACCATAAAAACAATCCAGCTGATGAAATGGTATTTGTAGGTACTAAGAATATAAAGGGTTTTTGTTTTAAAACTGAGCAGTTTGCCTTTTTGGAATATCATTGGATCAGGTGCGGCTGGTTTTAATCGTTTTCTCAGCTATATAGGCATTTACGGCATCCTTATAACTGTTTCCGATATTGATAATTAAGCCATTGCTCATTCTAAGCGTATTACCTTCAACCTTTTCAATATGGTCTCTTGATATAATAAATGAGCGGTGGGCCTGCATAAACTCAGGATAATCCTGAAGAATAACTTTAATTTCTGATATGCTGATATAAGTAACTACAGACTCTGACTGGGTATAGATCCTGATATAATTCTGAAGGCTCTCTACGGCTACCAGTTCCGCGTATCTGATTTTAACGAGACTGTTGCCATCACTTTTATTTCGAACAAAAAAATAGTCTTCTTCCTGTTTAAAACCAGCAGGAGGTAAAACCGCTATAGCCGGATAAAACCGGGTAATTGTTTCTGCAAACAAGGCAAATGTATAAGGCTTTAACAGATATGCATTGGCATTAATCTCAAAAGCTTCAAATGCGTATTTTGAATGTGCAGTGGTAAAAATAAGTTTATCAGTTTTATGACGGATTGCCTTTGCTAACTCCACACCCGATATTTTTGGCATATCTACATCCATGAAAATAATATCAACATTTTCAGCTGAGCCTATTTCTTTTAATGCCTGTAAAGAGTCCGAATAGCAAGCCACAAGTTCGAGGTTTTCCAAAGAACTGATGTATGATTTGATACCTTCCATAGCGTGTACTTCATCATCAACAACAATACATCTTAATTTCATCTGTTTATTTATTTTTTTTTACTGCTGAGATGGAGCCTTTGCTGATTACAATAATCATAGCCCTTTACGCTCTATGATTATTATAATGACCGGGTATTGATAACACGATTTATTCGGTTATTTCTGCAAAATAGGGCATGAAGACCTAATTATGAAATAAAAAAACGTTTATCACGGAAATAGTATCATTCATCAAGGATCATATACGTTTTAACTAAATTTATTGGATAAGGAGAAAATATATTAACCGTTGTAACACACAAATCTGTAGACCCTCATTCTTAGGAATTCTTTGTATATCGCTGACAGGGGATGACCTGATGAATTAATCTATTTTAAAAAGAGCTTTTCAGCAAAAAAATTTGAACCATCTAACAAAGTATTTACGTTCAGGAATGTTTAACTTTAGCACAAATTACTGAGCTTTGAAACCTATTCAGCAATCCCCAATCCTTTATTCCTGTTATACGGCCAAAAGCCGTTCGGGAGAAAACTTTGTATCGGAACACTGTATCTGTTATATACAATCTGGCGTACTTGAAATTCAGTTGCCGGAAGAGAAGCTATCTTTCAATGCAGGTGAAGCTTTTTTTGTAAAAAGGAACCTTTTAGCCAAATCTACAAAACACCCTGCTGAAGGTGGTGAATTTACCTCTATCTCAATTTTCTTCACACAGGAAACTTTAAAAGAGATTGCCCTGGAGAAAAAACTGACCAATGTGGAGAAGCAGCGCAATGTATCTCCTTTAGCTAAACTTCAGGTTGATGGTCTGTTTAAAAACTACTTTGAATCACTGCCTGCTTACGAGGGAGCTGCCGGTGCAGAATCACTGATCAGGCTTAAAGTAGAAGAAGGAATATTGTTATTGCTTAACCGTCATGCTGAACTCAAAAATACGTTGTTCGATTTTAGCGAACCGGGCAAGATAGACCTTGAATCATTTATGAATAAGAACTTTCGGTTTAATGTAGAGATGAAACGCTTTGCTACACTTACCGGCAGAAGCCTTGCGACGTTTAAACGTGATTTCGCAAAAATATTCGCGCTTAGCCCAAACCGCTGGCTGCAAAAGAAAAGACTGGAAGAAGCCCGTTACCTGATTAAAGAGAAAGGAAGAAAACCGTCAGAGGTTTATCTTGAAGTAGGTTTTGAAGATCTTTCGCACTTTTCTTTTGCATTTAAAAAGACTTTTGGGATACCGCCGTCTTACGTGTAGAAATGTGATATGTTGTTAGTACCTTGGCTTGTACTCTAGTCAATTGTGTTGCTAACTGATCAATGTTTGTATGCATTAAATACGCGATCAATATAAATAACATGGAATATAAATTTATTCCTCAGCCCAATAAACGGCGCCCTTCCTAAAAATCTTAATGCGAGTAAAAAGCTGATGTCTTCAGTGATAATGGACGGTAAAGATGGTCTTATTGAAGCGATTGAAATCTTTTCAGATCCTATTCCATGCTTAGGCGCTGCTTGAATATTTATCCATGTTAACGTACTTAATTTAACCATTTGTTCAACCAACGCAACTTTCTCATCTGAAGTACAATTATTAAGGTGAAAGTCACTATGAATGTATTTAAAACAGAAGATTGGATGGTTAAAGTCTTCAACATTAATCATTCTTCTTTCCTTAATTAAAACTCCCTTAGCTGGTTTATTTTTAATTTTCATCAGTCTTCCAATTGAGTAGAAAAATATTTAATAAGTTCCTGGTGAGTGATCACACCTCTAAGCAGCGTATTATTATATGGCGGTTCCTGATGGGTCATATTCATTAATCTAATAGCGGAAAATTGTCCAAACACCATGTTGATCTCTTGCAGTACATCCATTTGATTTTTATTGAAAACACTAAAGTCAAATGCATCATCTACCGGAATAGCTTCAGACCCATACCTTTTTAAACTTGAATAAACTGCCGGGACAACGGGACCGTATTGCCACTTGATGATATCTTCTTCAAATAACGGCTCATTATATACGGCCAGATAAATACCCTGAGCATAATAAAGTAGTTTCTGGACTTTCAGGTTTGATATGATATCTCCTTTTTCCGGATCTGAAAAAGCGATAAATGCATTCGCAATAGTTATAGCTTGAAACATAGGTATAAAATCAAATTAAACATTAATCAAATGTAATAATTAAAATTTTAAATGAAATATTATTATTTTAAATAACAATAACTTTCCATAAACAAGAGTATTTACATGTTAAGCTGCCAAACTGTAAAATTCTACCAATTGAAATAAAATATACACTTCAATTACTATTTAGCCTGCATGAACTGTATAAGACAAGCCTGCATGAACAGACAAGCAGACAACGTATAAGCCAAGTACAACCCAAAGCTGACAAGGGTGTGGCAGGTATCTGACAAGGGGTTGACAAGGGTCCGGCATCATTTACCCTTGTCAACCCCCTGTCAACACCGAGGCACATCCCTAAGAAATATAAACCAAACTTAAGATAAACTTTAGCCACCTATTGTTTCTTTCAAAGAGAATTAGTAACTTGTTTATTATTTAACTCATTTAATACTAACAAATTATGGCTATTTTACCAAATGGAATTAACGGACCTTTTATAGGCCGTATCGGAAACACGGTTGGTTATCTGGACAAGTACGGCACCAACATTATCAGGGGAATCGGAGAAAAAACATCTTCTAAGGGAAAAGAGTTTGACAATCAGCAGCAGACTGCTTTAGTTACTGGTTTATTAAAACCTGTAAAAGAGTTTATTAAAGTAGGCTTTCGCAACGCCCCTGCTGAAAAACGCTGGGATTATTATTCCTTTGCGACTTCCGTTAACAAACCAGGAGCGATCAAAGGCATTTATCCGGACCAGGAAATAGATTACGAAAAGGTACTATTTTCCCTTGGAAACATTCCTCCACCCAAAAACCCAGCTGTTGTCTTGAACAACAGCATATTAGAATTTAGCTGGACTAGTGATATGGACGCAGAAGGCACAGAAGCTGATGATCAGATTATGTTAATTGCTTATTTTCCAGAATCAATGAGAGCACTTCAGCTGCTTAGTGGTGCACGAAGAATTGAGCAAAAGCAAACACTCAGGCTGCCAGTATTTACAAAAGAAACAGTTATCATGACCTATATGTCTTTTATTAGTGATGACCGTAAAAAATTGTCTAATTCAGTATTCACCGGCCAGGTTATCTGGGATAAATTATAAATCATTATGGGAAGGATAAGAAAAGGGATATTAGGCGGGTTCCGGGGAACCACAGGACCTGTAGTTGGATCGTTTTGGAGAAGAATGGCCGTTATGAGGTCAAAACCCCGGAAAATAGCAAAACATAAAAAAAAACTGTTACTTCTCCAGCAATCTAAGCTTAGTAGTATGTCAACTTTTCTTACGATGCGGAAAGAGTTGATCGAAGTTGGATTCAAGAAAAAAGGCAGTAAAAAGACACCGATGAACCTGGCAATGGAATATAATATAGCGCATGCCTTTTCAGAAACAAGCGGAGTATTAGCGATTGATTACAGCAAGATCAGGCTTTGTAAGGGCAATAGAGAACGTGCATGGTCGGAGCAGATATTTTTTGAACCTGGTTGCAAAGTAAGTATTACATGGGATGTACCAGAGCTGCTCAATCATAAACTTATCGGAAACGATACCGCACACATTGTTTTTCATAATGCTGAAGACTGGTACATGTCTCCCAGAACAGTATTAGGAATCAGGTCAGAAAAGTCTGTTCTGAAACAGCTGCCTGCTAGTATAACAGGTCATGTTATACATGCCTGGATCTATTTTGTCTCTCCTGATGGTACGAAGATTTCGGACAGCGATTATATCGGATCTGGTGTTGTTATCGCTTAGCTAAATATTGGTTTAACGGGCAATCTTTAATGGCACGGACTCCCTCTACTACAGAAAGTGCATTTAAGGTTGCCCCTGCCAGATTTGTATGGGTATGGTCTCCCGGGAAAAAGGTCTTAACTTTATCTGGTCCCAGTAAGTCGTATTTATCAGCTACAATCCGGTTAAGGTCAACAAAACAAGCATGTTCTTCAGCAGCTACTTCTGCCGCCCATTTACCAAAATCCTGGTCGGCACGTATCACTTTCCCATCTCGGAATTCGTTTCTTGGAATCATAGAAACAATAATAGCCGTTGCCCCGCTGGCTTTTGTTTCCCGTACAAATTTGCGGAGGTACCATCCGTAGGTATGTACTGTTTCAACATGCCCATCCGGCCAGGTCAGCACCCTTGTTTCTTCACCAGTGCCCCTTAACACACCCCTTCTTCCGGTTTTTGTTGTATCAGGAATACTGCCTTCATTATGTCCGAACTGCATCGTTACAAAATCACCCGGCTTTAAAGATTTTAAAACTTCAGCCCATCTCCCCTCAGAAAGGAATGTACGCGTACTCCGGCCAGCCATAGCATTGTTCTCTACATGGATTTTTGTCGTATCAAAAAGAGCGGCTACCGGCGTTCCCCATCCCCAGGTCTCTTTATTGGAATTACGTACTGTAGAATCCCCGATCGTATGCAAAGCAGGTTTATCTTGCCCAACAAAGGCCGAGATAATTACAACCACTATAAAGCCAGCCAGGATCTTGAAGGATGTATTACGCATATTTAATAATCGGGTCAGGTACAGATTTAAAGATATGATTTTCCGGAACATAAAGGCTTGCCAGTTTTTCTACGGTGTAATCAATTTCTTCATTTGTGTTATACCTGCTAAAAGAAAACCTGATGGTACTCCGCTCGAAGTTATCGCCGAGAGCAGTAAGCACATGAGAGCCGGTAGTAGAACGGCTGCTGCAGGCACTGCCGCCAGATGCGCAGATGTTGTGCTGATCAAGATAAATTAATGGCGATTGCCCGTTTAGAGGTTCCGGGATCGAAAGACTGAGTACCGTTGACAGGCTTTGATTGGTTATCGCAGAATTACCATTAAACCTGATACCGGGAATATAACGGGTTAACCGTTCAATCATTCGTTGTTTTAAACCAGAAATGTGTGCCTGGTAATTTTCCCTGTTTTGATAGGATAGTTCCAGCGCTTTTGCCAATCCAACTATACCTGTAATATTTTCTGTACCACTACGCTGTCCACGCTCTTGTGATCCCCCGTTAATAAATGGCCTTACAGGATCCAGCGACCTTTTATAAAGAAAACCCACCCCTTTTGGTCCGTGAAATTTATGTGCTGATCCAACCAGGAAATCAGCATTCAGCTGCTGCGTATCATATTTGTATTGCCCCATCGTTTGTACGGTGTCTGAATGAAAAACAGCACCGTACTTTCTACAGACTGCCCCTATCAGCTCTATGTCATTGATGTTTCCAATTTCATTATTGCCATGCATAACCGATACAAAAGCCTTTTCGCTGCTGGTCAGCATACGCTCTAGATGTGGAATAGATAGGTTTCCGTTTTTATCATATTCTAAATAGAAGAGTCTGATTTCCTTGTCCCTTTCCAGGGCCTTCAGGGTATTTAATACAGCATGATGTTCGAATGGAGTGGTTATGGCTACCTTGATTCCGTTACTTCGGATTGCGGATAAAATTGCCGTATTATCTGCTTCCGTACCACCCGAAGTAAATATGATATGGTCAGGATCCGTATTCAGCAGATCAGCGATAGTACTTCTGGATGTTTCCAGGATACCCTTAGCCTGTCTGCCATGATAATGTGTCGAAGAAGGATTGCCAAAGTTCTCGAAAAAGTAAGGCTCCATAGCTTTAAAAACATCGATACTTAAAGGGGTTGTTGCTGCATTGTCTAAGTAAACTCTCATTTCCATTAATTTAAAAATTGATTAATTATACTTATCCGGCAGGAACCGGGATGGAAATTATCTTATCTATCCGCTGCAATAGCGGAAGGATTTAGCACCTTGTACAGTACAGGTTGCTAAGACTTCACAGGGCCTTTCCCTCGGTCTTTCTGGATAAGTAAATAAGTTTAAGAACTGTTTATTAAAAGCAAATATACATAAAGACTACTAAATTAGTATAATTTATTTTAAAAATATTTGCAGCCCGGGAATCATCAGCAAAATCAGTATTTTTGCTGTTTATCATTAGATTACTGATACTAAACGTTTATGGTTAATTTGGAGTGGTACAGGACTTTTAAAGCGATTTACAAAACAGGTACACTTACCGGTGCGGCCCAATCACTATTTATTTCACAGCCAGGAGTAAGTTTACACCTGAGTTCACTGGAAAGTTATGTAGGATATAAACTGTTTGACCGGACCGGACGTAAAATGGTTCCAACTGAAAAAGGAAAGGTGTTTTATAACTTCATTATTGAAGCACTAGGCAAACTGGAAGAGGCAGAAAAGAATTTTCAGCGGAGCACCGAAAAGCATACGCCCACTATCAGTGTAGGCATGTGCTTTGAAACTTTTCAGATTACACTGGAACCTTACGTATCCACATTACCATTTAACTTGATCATACAATTCGGTGAATATCCGGAGATGCTGGAAAACCTTGATAAAGGCATCCTTGATCTGATCATCACTCCGCAAACTGGTACCACCACGAATATCGAACATGAGGCTTTCTCTTCAGAAAGGATTGTGCTGCTCGGTGGCGTGGAGGTAAATCAACAGGAGTTCGATGCACTGGTTTCAGCTGGTGATATGAACGCTGTGCTGGAATGGCTTAAAGAACATAAGTGGTACGGCACAACCGGAGATATGGAGCACTTGCGCAGGTTTTGGCAATTAAATTTTAACAGGTATCCCGATTTCAGGCCAAATTATATTGTTCCGAATCTAAATTCTATTGTAAGGTGCCTGAGTGGTAGCAGCGGCCTTGCGGTAATACCAAATCATTTAGGTAAAAAAGAAATCGAAAGCGAACAGGTAAAAGTGATCTGGGAAGGACATACGGTTCTAGAGAATACTTTATATTTTGCCACGCGCAAAAAGAGCCTGTATACGGATGAAATACAATCGATAAAGGATTTGATCAGGAAGGTGATGTAACCTTGCAGTTTAATATATCCCTGCACGTACCTAAATGAATTTAGAACAGTCATCCAGACAAAAAATACTTTAAGGCAATTTAAACGCAACACGGAACTTCACATTTTTGCCTGTCTGTATCTGTTCTGTAACTACTTTTCCGTCAATAGTTATCGCGCTGGACACTTTTTGTTGAGGTGTGGAATCGCGCAGTTTCAGGGTAACCTTAAAAAACATATCCTGTCCGGATGCATACTGGTCGGACTTTTCCCATTTGCCGGTTACATTTGTCAATTTGACTTTTGCACCTTGTTTATCGAAATAGGTTATTTTGGCTGTAACCCCATCAGGTATTATAGTGGAATAGGTTACATTGTATACGTCCTTTTTACTAATATCATCATTCCCTCTGTTAATGTGGTAAATACTGATTCTGCAACCACTAAATAATAGCAGTATAACGGAACAGGCAAGTAAGAACGTAACTGAATTTAGGGTATTTCTATTACGTGTTCCTTTAGTAGAAAGAATGGTTTCTGTGTATGAAGACATATCGGATTTGTTTAGGTATATTGAGTAGACGAAAATAAGGAGAAAATGGTTGCATGCCCTTTCGCTTTTTTAAATTAAGATTTGCAAGGCCGAATAAAAAATACTACCAAGCCACAGCTATCGCAGGGAGCCTGTATTTAGAAGTTAACCAGCCTGTTTGTATACCCGCAGTTATGGCTTTTTATGTTTTGAAAAGAATTGCCAGATATATTCATTCATATTGATATCCTTTGAGGTTTTACCTAATGGGTAGCCGATATTAAAAGGATCGCTGCCGGGCCAGGTATGTCCGCCATTGTGAACTGTTACCAGGGTCACAGAAACATTTTGATTTTTTACTTCTTTAATGGTTACAGTGGTGCTATCCTTTTTAAACACGTTTACAATCCTTGTTTTAATAGATTGATTGCTCATTCCGTTCTTCTCCGCCCAGAAATCAAAAGTGGCCTGTCCAGAAGCATAGGCGCCCTGCTCGCCAGTATAACTGACTACATGATCGTCATCTCCCTGAACTTGCATTACAGAAACTTTCTCCGTACCTGTATTATAGTGTTTTACAGAATCTGGTAAAGATCCTCCTACTGAAACTATTCCGGCGAAAACGGTTGCCATTTCGGAGGCAAGGCGATGGCAAAAGAAACCTCCCCGGGATAACCCTGCTGCAAAAATTGCATGCTGATCAATCCTGAACTCTTTTCGAAGACTATCAACTAATACTTTTATAAATCCAGTATCATCAGTGCCTTTCTGATAAGAAGTATCAAAACCAACATTCCAATCGTTTTTAATTCCAGCCGGGTAAACCACAATAAAGTTATGGTGATCTGCAGTTTGATTCATACCGGTATATAACATTTGCTCCGCTGCTGTCATTCCCCCTCCATGAAAATTAAAAATCAAGGGATACGCTTTGTGATGGTCGTACCTTTTTGGAAGATAAATAATATACTTTCTTTTGATACCATCTACTTTGATGGTTCGTGACTGTCCTGAGCCCGTATAAACGTTAAGTAGTATGGCGGCGAAGATTATTACTGTTTTAAGCATCTGATTGTTTTTTAATCAAAACAACCAGATTACATCTTCCCCGTCTACCAAAATGATCATTTACCCATACAAAATGATCATTATCAATCCAGGGATTATCCGGCAATGGCTTCTTTACGGTAAATTGAAGGTGTAGTATTCATCTCTTTTTTAAAAGCCATATTAAAGCTGGTCAGACTATTAAATCCAACTTCATAAGCAATGAAAGCAATAGAATAATTGCAAAATTCTTCTTCTCTGAGCAGTACCCGCGCTTGCTGAATCCTGTACTGATTGATAAATCCGTTGAAGTTAGACTGAAATTTGATATTAATTGCCATAGATATCTTCTGCGGACTTACATGGAGCCGTTTACTTAAAATAGCTAAACTTAAGTCGGGGTCTTTATATAATTTTTCTGTAGTGATCAATTCTTTTACCCTATCAAATACCCTGTCTACATCCACTGCCGATAATGGCGTTGTTTGATATTTTTTATCCGCCAGCAACGCCAGATATCCCTTTTTGATAGCAGCAAAACTCACCCCGTAAGCGATAAGCGAGTAAAGAACCGGCCCTAAAACGTAAGGTATCTGATCTTCTAATAAGTTCAGTACATACACTATCCAGATTACAGCCAGCGCAATCGCCATAATTGATAGCCATTCTACAGCAACCTTATTGCTGCCTTTAGCCTTCCTGGCTTTCACAATAAGACGGCAGCTTAATGTCAGATATAGCAAGTAATGTCCGTAATAAACACAGAAAAGAACTATAAAAAATGGTACTGGCGTAGCTTTCACGTTTTCTTCGCTGGCCCAAAAACTAAAAATCAGCGCGGGAATAAAGGGAAGAACATGTAGTAAATGTTTTATAACCAAGCGGAACGAGGGGACTAAAACAGACCTGGTATAAAAATAAAAAACGGGACCGATAAGCAGTAATGAAGCTAATCCAATAAAAATAAGTGTATAGTGCGGTCCGTCAACAAATTCAAGTATGACTGATTTTCCGATGCGAAAGGAAAGCAAAAACAGCAATAAACTTAATATCCTGTTTGCGATCTGGTTGCCTTTATAAAACCACAAAAAAAACGCCAGCAGAACCCCATGGAGAACCCCTAATCCACTAAGCAATATGAGGAGCACCTGCATTGACGACATGGCTGCAAATTACGCTATTTTAAGGTTCATAACAAACCTTATCTTCCAAATGCCACCTTGCTGCTCTACTTTAGACCTTTTTGATTACAGGAAAATATGGTAAAATAGTCTTCTATGCCATCCAGTTTAATTAGTGGTCCATCGTGGTTATACTGACTAAAGGGCTAACGCAGCTGCCTGCTTCTCAATAGCGCTTCCAGGTAGTAATAATCTGCATAGATAATCGGCACATCAATTTCAGAGTTTGAGGGCTTATTGCCTGTACTATGTTCCAGTAAAAAGCCATAATTGGTTCCCGGTTTACTCGTGTAATCTTTGGATAGGGTGCTTAAAAGCTGTTCAGCGGTTTTCCTGTAAGCTTTTCCTTTACTGCTGTACTGACTTAATTCGAATAACCCGGAAGCCATGATTGCTGCCGCAGAGGCATCTCTTGGAGATGCCGGTATCTTTGGATCATTAAAATCCCAGTAAGGAATTTTGTCAGCTGGCAGATTTTGGGCCTGATGAAAGATGTAATCAGCGATATGATCCGCTTGTACCAGGTAAGCCTTATCTTTTGTTTCCCGGTAACACATCGTAAAACCGTATAATGCCCAGGCCTGACCACGCGCCCATGAAGATTCATCTGCATAGCCTTGTGCAGTTGCTTTTGCTTTAACTGCACCGTTTACAGGATCATAATCTACCACGTGGTAAGAACTAAAATCTTTACGGAAGTGGTTTTTTAAAGTTGTATTGGCATGGCTCACTGCAATTTTATAGTAAGACGAGTCTCCTGTTAGTTTTGTGGCCTCAAAAAGAAGTTCAAGGTTCATCATGTTATCGATGATTACGGGAAATTGCCACTGATCGGCATGATGGTCCCATGAACGGATTACTCCTGTAACCGGACTAAACCTTTTAGACAAACTTTTGGCAGACTGGATAATTATGGGCCTGTAGCTGGTATCGCCGGTTAAGCGGTAACCGTTGCCATAACTGCAATAAAGGATAAAACCAAGATCGTGGGTAGTAGTGGTAAATTGCTGTTTTTCTACATTCGCTGTAAACAATTTTGCTTCTCCCAGCCATTTCGGGTCTTTAGTTAATTCGTACATATACCACAGCATACCAGGAAAAAATCCGCTGGTCCAGTCGCGCGCCACCACCATTTTAAGCTTTCCGTTTTCTATGGTACGGGGAGAAACCAGATTTACTGCCGTCCCTTTTGCAGAGGGAATCTGATCGAGCATCACGTTAATTTGATTTGCGGCTGCATTAACCGCCTGTTTAACATTTACATTTTGTGCTTGTGCTGTTATACTGATTAACCACAGTATAATGAAAATTGCATTTCTTTTGAACTTCATATTGATATGATAAATTATCATTTTATATCTTACAACCAGATCAGCGGGTGCCTGACTGGTAAATTCCTGATTACTTCTTCTACCTGTGGATTATGGTCGAGCCCTGCCCAGGTTTTATACCATGTATCCTCTTTGTAAGCCTTTGCGCCAAAAAGTAAAAAAGGTTGTGCTACAGGCCAATTGTCCCAATACATCACATCAGGTTTTAATGTCCATTTGTTTTTATCAGCGATAAAAGGGTATAAATAAGTAATCCCTTTTTTGATTGATTTACCGTCGGGCGTTTCGAAATCCCACAGGTTATCGCCGGGAACAGATAAAATCTGGCAAAGCATTGTCATTGCATCAAGATTAAAGATAGAATAACCATAAGGTTTTGTACGTGACATTTCTAAAGGAAAACTTCCATCTGCACCCATCTGGTTTGGCAGCAATACTGTTTTGTATCTGATCCGCAAAGAATCCAGCATCTGCTGATCATTACATAATTTCGCAAAGGATGCTACCTGCATTGCCCAGCATGTCGCGTGGTTGTTTTTAACCAGCTTCTCCTGTAACCCGGGTGTACTGGTGTTTAACCATTTGATATATTCCGCAAACCAGTTTTTGACCCCTTCTGCGGTTTTCTGATCAAAAGCTTTTGCCTTTTCCATGACGATTATGCCCTGTGCTACCTCCATCAGGTGAATGGTATCAATGATCCCATAGTTACGTCCGGTAAATTTTCCTTTAACTGCCTGTGCAAACAGAAGGTTAGGATTCATTAGCGTTTCAGGATCGTTAAACCATGCATTGAGGTGTAATACTGCCTGTTTTACATATTTTTCATCTCCTGTTATTTTATAGGCTGAAGCCAGGGCACCAATGATTTTACTCAGTCTTACCATCGCTTTGCGGTGATCCAGGAAATTGTCTGGATTAGTTAAACCGTCGCGGTTAATATAAGACCCCTCAGGATTCTTCGGATCGGGCCAGAAATAATCGGCCTCCGAAAAAAAATCGTGTTTACCGCCTGCGCTCCTGGGAGAGTAAGCTGCAGTAACCGTTACAGGTTTTTGCTTCAACGCCCAGCCTGCTTCAGTAAGGATTTGTTTTTTAAGGAGCGCTTCTGCGGCTTTTTCTACCGGCATCATTTGCCCGGCCTCAGTTTCTATTTTATGATTTATTAAACTCTCTTTTTTGAATGTAGGAGCAGCATTCAATAGTATAAAGGAAGATTGGCTGAACTGGACTAGAATTAATAAAAGTATTGAAACTATCTTTTTCATAACAGGTGATTTATTGATATTATCAGTGTTTTAGATAAAATATGAGTTATTGAACATTTGAAGGATAAATCAGAGTTCTACAAATGCAGCAGGTAAACCTGCTGAAGCAACGGCAACTACGCTTTTTCCCTTATTTAATTTGATGCTGATCTGCGCCCGCCCGTTATAAGCCTGTACTTTTCGCGATCCGGATGAAGTACCCATGTTATCGATTAAACTGCCCTCGCCGGCCAGTGAAAAACTAACAAGGTTTACGGCGTCCAGGCATTGAACCTGTTTGGCATCGTATAGTTTAACTTCCACAGTGGCCACACCATCGTGCTGATCTGTCTTCGTCAATACCATCTGAGCAGGCTTGCCCCATTTCCCGGTCTGGTATACAAATTTGATTTCATCCTTCACCACAGTTTTACCTTTTTTAGCGACAACGGTAATTACATTTTCACCTTTAACAAAGGGAAGGCTCCAGCGCAAACCTGCCGCTGGAAAGTCCTGGCTGTCACGCTTTTTTATACCAAAGCTTTTACCATTTAAAAACAGCTCTGCTGCTGTGCAGTTGGAATAAACTTTGACCATTTTCTGTTCTCCTTCATCTCCCCACCTTACCGGCCAGGTATGTCCGTATACATGTACCATGGGCTTGTCTGTCCAATAAGATTGAAAAACATAGTAAGATTCTTTTTTAGTTAAATCCCGTTCTACTACACCTTTCTGGTTCATATAGGGGATTGGATTATCGGGCCTTACTGGCGTTGAAAAATCTTTGAAAGGCCAGTAGGCCGTTCCGGTTAGCCAGGGCATATTCTCCTGCTCCTTCAAGTGCCAGTCTACCAGATTAGTGAGATAAGACTCGCTCCAGTCGCCGTCTTTAGATATCCGTGCAGCCCCGCCGAACAGTGAAGCGTCGCCCGCCCTTTCGTCGGTACCGCTGCCCGTCTTAATTTTGCTCAATGCATTGTCTGGATTTTCTGAATGGCGCATGGCATGGCTATCCCCTCCCCATTCTACGTGGAGAAAGCGCTTCACTTTTTTAAATTCATCTTCCGAAGCCTGTTTGTAGTCTGTATAATTACCCCGGTACCAGCCCGCCCAGATTGAAGGCGAATACACATCTACAATATCACTGCAAAAATCGCAGCGCCTGATTGCTGTTTGCCTGGACCGGTCCAGCCGGTGCGACAGGTCATTCAGCTCTTTCATAAACGTCCTGATCTTCTCTTTATCAAACTCCGCAAAATCTCCCGGCCAGTCGTTTTCATTTCCTAATCCCCAGATGATGACCGACGAATGGTTATAATGCTGCTCGATCATATTGGTCAGCATCCTGCGTGCCTGTTCTTTGTAAACCTCTCCTCCTAAACCTCCCCTGCACCATGGAATTTCTTCCCATACTAAAATACCGAGGCTATCACACAGGTCCAGCACAATACGGGATTGCTGGTAATGCGCAAGGCGGATAAAGTTTACCCCCATTTCTTTCATCATGATCATCTCATTACGGATCATCGGTGCAGTCATTGCTGCTGCTACACCGGCCTGATCCTCATGCCGGTGTGTCCCACGTAATAACAAACGTTTACCATTTAATTTGAAAGGACCTTTTTCTACGAATTCATAGTTTCTGAACCCGATCTTTTCAATGCCCTTAAAGGTACCTGCAGCAGATTGAACTTCGTATTGCAGGGTGTATAATTGGGGGTTAGCGGGCGACCATAACCGTGGTTTTTTAATTACCGTACTCCAGCATTGCTGATCACCGGCAAGATCCATCAGTGATTGTTCCGTTTTCGCAACAATTTTACCAGCCGGATCGATTAGTTTCAACAGCATTTTCCCTGCTTTAACACCTTCAGGATTATAAAACCTTGCCTTCACATTGAGCTGTCCGGTTATTCCTTCAGGATCGGTTTCTGCCTTCGCAAATACTTTTTCTACCGACAAGGCAGGCACATATACCAGGTTTAAATACCGGTAAATACCCCCATAAACATTAAAATCTGAAAGGTCGGATGGGATCATTTCCAGGTCTCTTGAGTTATCCGTACGGATAGCAATCGGAACTTTTCCTTTAAACTGCTGCTTAAAAACTGCTGTCTTTTTAAAAGCGTTTACCGCATCAGTAATGTCTACCGTCCATTCGTCATAACCGCCAACATGCGATCCCACTTTGGTGGTATATACATAAACATCCGATTTTTGTCCTGCCCCTTCAAAATGCAGCAGCGTCCTTCCCTTATCATAGGGGTTTTCTACAGTTATGTTGCTCCGGTACCATGATGGCCCCTGGTAATAGTTCTGATCAGGGTCTACCGCATCAGATGCGTTTACACAATGGGGCAATGTAACCTGCTGCCATAGCGGTACGCTTTCAGGATTGCCTTTTCCTACGGGGCGGACAGCTTCCCAGATTCCTCCAAGATCTTGTTTGATAAACTCCCAGTTTGAGGTAAGCCGCTGAGATTCCTGTGCTGCCAGAGGTTCAAGATTAAGGAACAACCCTATAAATAACAAGGCAAAAGAAAATCTCCCCAGCCCGGAACGAAAACTGCTATTCCTATCTTGTGTTGCCTTTTTTTGAGCTAAATACATATCTGCTAATAAATTTTTTGAAGCTGCACCGCATTTAAAACCGGTTTGCCTTCAATTGCTTTAAAGTCTATTGAAATTCCTTTTCCTCCCCGAACGGTAACCCTGGTGTTTTTATGCACCGCGGTTGTATAACCATAATCTGCAGCCAGGTTTAGTTTATCGAGGAAGGTATACCCGTTAACCGCAACAGAAAAAATCCGCTGTTCTTCCTTTTCTTTCACATGGTTATTATCCAGATTATACGCCAAAGCTTCTTTTGCTGCACCGCCAATCAGTTCTGCAAAATATAGCGTAAGGTCATATTCGCCGTCGGGCACATCAAATCTGAACTGCTGTATACCCACCTGTTGCGTTTGATAAACAGGATCATCGTCAGTACCTAAAATATTCTTGTCACTGCCATAAGACATGCGGTTGTTTGTCCCTTTAAATTCTGCACCGCCAACAACACACCACGATCCCTTTTGATCAGCCTGGGCAGGCATCCACAGTTGCTGCAGTTTTTCATCAATATAATATCTTTTCGCGCCCAACAGTATGTTAAAAGAAGTTTGTGATAGCTGAAACTGCACTTCCATTTCGTCACTTTGTGTGCCGGCAACCACCCTCAAATTGTTGATACCATCCACAAAAGGGACTTGCCATTCACAAATATGGCTAACCGCTTCTTTGATGCCGAGGCTTTTGCCATTGAGGAATAATTCAGCGTTTTTCAGGTTAGTGGTTACTTGTAGAGGTTGAGTACTATATCCCGAAGCATTATCCGCTACGCCAGCCCTCCGTTTCCAGTGAGCAGATGCAATTTTAAGATACGGTCGGTCCAGCAGATACGCCTGGTACAGAAAATACGTATCCTTAGGCTTGCGGCCTATAGTCAGCAGTCCCTTATTATTGATATGCGGCATCGTTTCTTCCCGTGTTTCGGAGTTAAAATCTGCCAGGTTCCAGGCCATCGCACCACTAACAAACGGTCTTTCGATAATATCATTTAAATAAACCTGATTAAATGATAAGGCATATTCCATACTTTTATCAAACCTGACAGGCTGGAAAGAACGGATCCGGGGATCTGCATCAGCACCATATTCGGTAACCAGCATCGGTTTATCCGCCAGTTCTGTATGGTGCCTGTCGAGGAACTTGCCAAAATCGGCCGGGCTCCCTGAGTACCACCCCGAATAGAGGTTCCAGCCCACGATCATCGGGATTTTAGTGAGGCCAACCCTGTTATAAATATCAAAAGCACCATGATTGGCGATCATGGTATAACGCGATGGATCTTCTTTTCTGGTCAGGCTGTCCAGTGTCTCCGCAAGCTGACGGATATGGCCATAATAGATTTCCTGTCTCGGTTTATCATTGCTAAACTTTGGCCTGAGGAGGATCTCGTTCATATAGGCCCAGATAACTATGCTGGGGTGATTGAAATGCTGGCGGATCATCTCTGTCTGCATCATTTTACAGTTCTCTGTAAAAGCTTTAGATTCTGTAATGGTATTAACTACAGGAATTTCTACAGAGGCAAGGATCCCGAGCCTGTCGCATGCTTCAAGTATCAGGGGATCCTGTGGATAATGCGCTACCCGCAGCAGGTTTCCACCCATTTCTTTAAGCAGTTCCACATCACGCAGCTGCAGCGGATCGGGCACTGCATTACCTAAATTTTCGTAATCCTGATGACGGCTGGCACCAATCAACTTCAGCGGCTGCCCGTTCAGAAAGAATCCCTGGTCGGCATCAAATTTAAACCAGCGAAAACCCAGGGGATTGGCGGATTCGTCCAGCACCACCTTTGTGTTCGCATCGGTGATAGTAGTTATCACCCTGTATAAATAAGGGTTAGCAGGCGACCATAATTTTGGATTTTTAACCCTGGGTAATTGCTGTTCTACTACAGTCTGTTTGCCGGGCAGCACATTTAACACAGCAACTAAAGAGGTAACAATTGTCCCTTCTGCATCAGTTAATACCGTATTGACCTTTATCTTTTTACTTTTCGACGAAGAGTTATCGATCAGGCTTTTCACGCTTACCGTACCGGATTCCTTTGAAACAGCTGGTGTAGTAATGTAGACCCCCGGGCCGCCGTGATCCTTTTTTGTAAAATGAACCGGCGCTGTAATCACCAGGTTAACATTCCTGTAGATACCGCCGAAAAAAGTGAAATCGGCAGTGAGCGGGGCAATATCTTCATTAAACCTGTTATTTACCCTGACCCGGATTTCATCGTCCCTATAATTAAGGAAACTGCTGATTGGAATGATGAATCTGGTATAGCCGCCAGTATGGGTTCCTGCAAGCCTGCCATTGATATACACCTTTGTTTCCTGGCTGGCGCCATTAAAACTGATAAACAGTTCCTTATCTTTAAATGAAGGATCAATTTTAAGTTTCCTTTTATACCAGCCTGTACCACGGTAATATCCGGGTTCATCATCCATCACATCGGCTGCATTCCAGGTATGGGGCAGGTTTACATTTTGCCATGGCAATTTATCAGGGACTGCCGGATTTTGCACGGTCTGTTCTTCTTTGCTAAACTGCCACTGGTCGTTCAGGCTAATGACTTTAACGGGTAAATTTTGCGCAAAGCCCTGCAATCCGCAAAGCGATGCACAAAACAAGAGTCGTAATTTATAGTATCGGCTAATAATATTCAAAATCTATTGTTTTTAATGGTTTATTTCACTTCCAGAAATCTTTTAAATGATTGTGTGAAAGTGCCAACGGTATATTGCGGATTTGTATTTTTTACCAGGTTTATTTCTATTCTTCTTGTTCCTGCGATGGTACTGTTCAGTACCTTTATATAAATTGTATCTACCTTCGCTTGCGCCCTAGGGAAGGTTAACGAATATACACCATTTGCAGGCTGCAGCGTATTGCCGCTTTTATCTACAACATTAAAGTCCTGACCGGCAACTGCCGGGTTAGGGATGCCGGTGCTGACCAGCGAATACTGGGCCACAGCATCATAGTCACGTTCTGTAGTAGAATTAAACTGTACAGGAAACTTCACCAATGCCGTCTGCGTTCTCCATACAGACTCCGTACCCGTATTGTTCCAGGGTAAAAAACCTGCGTAATAATAATTATCAAACTCTGGTAATCCTGCCGGATCGTCTTTCTCACAAGCCGTAATCGCAGTTACAAATACCGCTAAAAAGGTTAACATTATATTTTTTGTTTTCATGTTTGCTGCTGTTAATTCCATCCTGGATTTTGTGTTACATTATTTCCGCTCAGGGAGATTTCCTGTAATGGCACCGGGTACAGGTAATCCCGGCCGGCACTGAATGTTCTTTTGCTGCCATCTTCTACCACAAGTACCCCGTCGGCGTTCAGGTTCAACGATGCAGCTGCGGTACCTACCCACTCCGCTGCATTAAACTTTGCACCGAGCAGTGTTTTCGGCATTACTGTTTCGGCAGTTTTCCAGCGGAGCAGGTCGCCGTAACGGAAACCTTCTAAAGCTAACTCTACCGTTCTTTCTCTCCTGATTTCCTCCCTCATCGTTAATCCGTTAGCGGCTACAAAAGCGTTGGTTAATTTTACGGTTAACCCTGCCCTGGTACGGATCACATTGATCGTTGCATTGAGATCAGCATCGCTGATTGTTTCGTTCAATTCATACTTCGCCTCTGCATTGATCAGTAATACTTCAGCGTAGCGGATCAGCTGCTTGTGTACCGTAGCATTGTTATTGGTTGTCCAGTCTGCCGTATTAAACCCTTTTTTCGCTGCAAAAGCAGATCTGGAACCCAGTGACGTTCCCGGTACCCAGGGACGCTGGTAAGATTGCTCACCGGCACGGTAAACTAAAGTGGTAATCCTGGGGTCCCTGTTATCTAAAATAGTATTGTAACTCAGTTCATCTTTTTCACTGACAAAAAACGGGGAACGTGTAGCGGATGGTGTATTATCGGTATTATAAGCTGGTAGTCCGTCTCTGTACAAAAACTGACGGATCAGGTTGCGGGTAGGTGCAATCCTGCCATTTTCCAGGTCCCTCGACGTATTGTGGGTAAGTCCCAGCGCTGCCGTTAAGCCGTATAATTTCACGAATATATTTTCAGTATTTGCGGCCCCTTCGCCATCATGGGTAAACGTACCTTGGTAGCTTGCAAACAGTGTATGTCCCTGTCCCATTACCAATGCCGAAGCATCAATGGCAATCTGCAGGTCTTTCTGGTAATCTGCAGCGCCGAAGAATTTTCTTCTGGTACCTTCATTTAAACCAACTCTCGCCTTTAAAGCCCATGCCGCACTCTTGGTTACACGACCATATTGTGCTGCCGGGAGGGCCGACCTGGCCGGGAGCCATGCTGCGGCAAAATCAAGGTCATCATAGATTGCCTGTACAACGGTTTCCCTTGCCGTACGCGGCATAGATAATTCCGGAGACGTAGTTTCGAGTGTTTTTAAAACTAATGGTACATCGCCATATTTCTGTACCAGGGCAAAATAGGCATATGCCCTGAAAAAGCGGGCCTCGGCAAAATACCGGTTTTTGACTGCATCGGTTACCTGCGCTTTAACACCCTTTTCCAGGATATTGTTCGCAGTGAAGATCTGCTGATAGGGCACCCGCCAGTCATCGCTGGTTCCGGGAACGCCCCTGTTGCCATTGCTGACTGTGTTTAAACCGCTTTGGTTTACGTTATCATCCGCACGGTTATCAATAGAATAACCAATCAGCTGCTGGTACATGCGGTTTGCCGCATTGCTGAGATCAGCTTCTGTATTCCAGAAATCAAGATCAGAAAACTCCGATTCTGGGGTTCTGTCCAGTTTCTTACAACCGGTATTAAACGATGTGATCAGTACAGCAACGATTAATAGTATAGTATATCTTTTCATCTATGTATTTTTTATTTGTCAGATGGAGCCTTTGATGGGTTCACAGTATTCATATAGATTATAAGGTCACGTTTAGCCCTAATGAAACAGAGCGGTAGAACGGGTAGGTTCCGGCGCCGACATTATTGCCGACCTCAGGATCAAATACACTCAGCACATCAGTACGTTCAAACAGATCCTGTCCGGAGAAGTATACTTTCAGGTTCTGGATGTATTTTTTGTTCACTTTGAAGTTATAGGCGACTGTCACATTTTTTAAGCGGACATAACTGCCGTTCTGCACCCATTTATCGGATGGCCTGAAATTATGTGCACTGGTCTGGTACATGCGCGGAAAAAAAGCGTCAGGATTTTCCGGTGTCCAGTGGTCCATATGGATAGACCAGGGCATATTTGCTGTACCTAAAATCGGAGAAAGTGTATTTTCATTGATTAAGAACGAACGTTTCGCAACCCCCTGGAAAAAGGCAGAAAACTCAAACCCTTTCCAGGAAGCCCCTACATCAAGCCCATAAGTATACCTGCCGTTTGTAGTACCGAGGTTAACCAGATCACCCGGTTTATCTGGCGTACCACCGCCTGCATCAATTATACCATTACCGTCAAGGTCCAGATATTTCACATCACCTGCTCCGGGTGTTGCAAAAAACGGATACTTTACTTTTGCATTATAGGCGCTGGCTTCGGCCTGTGTCTGGAAGTATCCGTCCGTCTTATATCCCCATACCGTATTGAGCGGGTAGCCCTGCAGCAGGTCAACCACTCCCCCGGCACCGATAGAATTTCTGCCATTGTATTTAAGCAGTTTATTCTGGTTATCAGCTACGCTGATCCCAACATGGTAATCTCCATTTTTAAACACATCTCTCCATCTGATATCCAGGTCCCATCCCCAGCCTTTCAGTTCACCCACATTACTGCTGGAAACACCTACCCCGATAATGCTGGGCAGGTTTAGAAATGCGAGCATATTTTTATTATACTTGGTGTAGTACTCCGCAGTGATATTCAGCCTGTTTGTAAACAAACCTGCATCAATACCAATATTTGTAGATTCTACAGTTTCCCAGGTTTTATCTGTAGAAGCTAATGCACCCTGGTATAAATACTGGGCTTTTGCGCCATTAAAGACAAGGTTTGGCTGGTCTGTTACGGTGAGGCCGCTGGTAATCAAAGGAATATAGTCATACAGTCCCAATACAGAACCATTACCCTGCTGCCCCCACGATCCGCGGATCTTCAAATTGGAAACAAAAGGGACGTTCTTTTTAAAGAAAGGCTCCTCACTGATACGCCAGCCCGCAGAAAACGCAGGGAAGAGCTGGAAACGGTTATCCGGGTCCAGTCTTGAACTTCCGTCATAACGTACTACCGCTTCGAAAAGATATTTACCATCATAATCGTAATTGAACCTTCCGAATACGGAACCGATAGCCCATGTTTCAATTTTATCACTGCTAACTTTAGTTGCAGGGTCACCAAAATTCAAGCTAAAGAAATCGTTCGTTACCATATTGGTTGCACTGGCCGAAAATTCATCTTTACGGTACTGCTCAAACGATGTACCTCCAAGTAACTTAAAATTATGCTTCTGGTTCAATTGAAGATCATAAGTAAACTGGGCAGTCAGATTGTCCTGGTAAGACTTATTTTTAGTTAAGTCGAGCTGGTTTGGTGTGTTCAGGGAATTCCTGATGGTGGCGGTAGACCGCCCGTACCAGATCAGCGTTCTTTTGTCTGACTCATAGGTGTAATAGCCCTGATTTCTGGAGGCAGAAAAATCGAGTGCCAGCCCTTTGACAAAATTCTTGACTGATAAATTTACCTTGCCTGTAAAATTCTCAAAAACAGCGCTGCGTAACCCTGCGTTCTTTTCTATATCAACAGGGTTAAGCTGCAGGTCGCCATTGTAACGCTGCCCTGTAACATCTTCTGCCGGGGTATATAAAGATTGCCTGGTACGTACCCGGTATAACAGATCTATAATACTGCCCGTGCTGTACGAATTCTCATTAACCGTCGACTTGATATAACCGGCAATCACACCTAAACTCATATATTTATTCAGCTGTGTGTTTACCGCCAGGCGCAGGTTGTTACGGGAGTTGTCATCCGGACCGAACTTCATCACCCCGTCACGTTTATAATAACCAGCCGACAGTAAGTAGTTCAGTTCCTGTTTGCCCCCGCCAACAGAAAGCGCGTAATTCTGCGAAGGGTTTACCTTGTTCATGCCCTCCTTTATCCAGTCATTATTATCATAATAATCCCAGCGATCGGCAGTAAGGTTTGGCCGTACATTAAAATTCGGGTTTTTAAGCCATTCCATCTGCTCATCAGTAAATTCCTTTGCGCCGGTAGCATTAAACCTCGCCTCATCGATCAGCGTTTGCTCATCCCATGAATCCAGACGTTCCGGCTGGCGTGCCGTAATATTTAAACTATAGTTATTACTGAAAGCAACCCTGGTTTTACCAGCGGTAGATCTTTTGGTAGTCACCAAAACTACCCCGCCCGCAGCCCTTGCACCATAAATAGAAGCCGCCGCCGCATCCTTAAGTACAGAAATATTTTCAATGTCATCGGGGTTGATCAGGGCAAGGTCCATTTCTACACCATCCACTAATACCAATGCCCTGGTCTCGTTTGCAGAAGAGAAACCGCGGATACGGATTCCGAAATCTTCTGAACCCGGCTTGCCGCTGCTGCGTGTAATGGTTACACCGGGTGACACCCCCTGTAAAGCTGCAAGCGCATTGGGAACAGGCTTGTTGACCAGCGTCTCTCCGCTGATCTGGGCCACAGAGCCGGTTAGGTTTACCCTTTTCTGGGTACCATAACCTACTACGACTACCTCGTTCAGCCCCTGTGCATCTTCATCGAGTGTAACATTGATATTGGCATTGCCGCTAAAAGAGAGTTCTTTAGACAAGTACCCGATATAAGTAAATAACATCACCCCGCTTGCGGAAGATGTCTGGATAGTATAGCTACCATTATTATCAGTGATAGCACCACCAGTTGTATTTTTGATTTTGACGCTCACCCCAGGCAGATTAAGGCCTTTGGCGTCTTTTACTGTACCAGTTACCTTGTACTGACCAAAAGCAGTAAAAGAGCAGCATAACAATAGGATACAGGAAAAGGAATAGTATAGTTTATCCATAAATGAATTGATTGTGATTGTTCATTGAAAAAAAGATTGAAACGGGTTAAGCAGTGTAAAGCATCGATAACCAGGTACGGTCAGCGAATACTACATCAGGCACTCGAATAATTTTTGGTCATAAACAGGAGAGGCAGGGATATATTTATCCCGTAGAATTTTGAGTAATCCGTCATTTTATATTGGTTATATTTGGTTAGCAGGGGAAATGTAGCGACAACTGCCTGGATTATTTTTTAACAGGATTGAAAAACGCTTAAAATGTCGCTTAAACTTCATTTCAAACGTTTGAAATTATTCAAGCTTTAACAGGTAATTGGGTTAATATTTGGTATATTACCCTATAAATACTTTCTTTTTTATACTTTCAGTAAACTATGTTAGATTTGAAAATAGCAGGACTGAAAGTATTTAGCGGACGGTATCCAGGGATTTATAGCAGATGGCAAACAACACACCAGTAACACTTAAGTTTTTAGCGGAGAAATTGAAAATGTCGGTTTCTACTGTATCCAAGGCGCTTAATGGTTATCCTACAGTAAATGAATACACACGGATGCGGGTACAGGAAATGGCAAAGGAGCTGCACTTTACGCCAAATTCTTCTGCCATAAATTTAAAAGAAAGAAAATCAAAGATCATCGGCATTATTTTACCCAACCTGATCGACCATTTTTTTACCAGGACCATCTTCGGTGTAGAGCAGTTCGCTATGCAGGCCGGTTACAATGTCATCATCAGCCAGTCTGATGATAACGCCGAAAAAGAGATACAGCTTGCCAATATGCTGTTAAAAAGACGTGTAGACGGACTGATCGTAGCCATTTCAAAAAATACGCAGGATTTTAAACACTTTGAACAATTCGAAAACCTGGGGCTTCCGGTAGTTTATTACACCCGCAACCCGAGCTTTAACAGGAATTGTCATAAAGTTCTTGGAAATACTTTTCAGGGTTCTTACAGGGCTACCAGTTTTTTGATTGAGCGCGGACATAAAAGGATTGCTTACCTGGGCGGGCCAAAAATGACGAGTTTTACGCACGATCGTTTTAATGGGTATATCAATGCTTTAAATGATAACAATATCCCGTTCGACGCTTCTTTGGTTGCCGATACAGATTTTGATAAGCAGAATACTGAAAAAGCTATCAAGAGCCTGTTTATAGATCATGAGAACAGGCCAACTGCCTTAGTGGCTTTTAAGGAACTTATACTTTTTGATGCACTTAAATACCTGAAGATGATTAAATACCCTCAATTTAACGCCATAGAATGTATTGGATTTGGAAATACTTCTTTTATCAAGTATTTAGATACCCCTCCCCTTGCATCGATAGAAGAGAATCCGGAATCGGTCGGCGAGAATGCAATCAGGCTTTTGTTAAAGCTGATTAACAATGAGCTGGAGATGAAGGACTATCAAAAGATAATGGTGGATTGCAAATTAGTAATCCACCATTAAATTGAATATCATCTATTGAGTAACACCTGTTATCTTATCCAGCTAAAGCTGGATTAAACAGTTACATCTGCAGCTGGTGCAGCTACTCTTACTTTTAAGTTTTTGAAATTGTACTCAGAGATCAAATGTTTCTTTTCACTGATCAGGGTAAAATCTGCCGGCAATTGGTTTTCCTCATCCAGGATTACTTCTTTAGCCTTAGCATAAGAACACCTGTATAATTCACCACCGCTTTGTAATTTACCTGCTTTTTCGAATTGATAAGAAGTTTTGTACTCGCTCAGTTTTTCCTGGAATTGTCTTTCGATCCTTCCCATTGTAACCGTTCTTGCGTGGAACAATACTTCCCAATCGTCATAACCACCATATTTAGAACTTGAAATATCAAATGTAGGTGTTCTTGCTTTTGTTTCATTTGCAGAACCAACTTTGATCATTGAACCCTTTTTAGAACCAGCTATGTAGATATAGCCATTTTTGTGCTCTCTTAATGCAGCTGTAACCTTTGTAGGATCACATTGCGGGCAATCTCCAGAGATTGTCCTAAAACTATGTTCAGCATTTTCAGTATCTCCTGTTACATTATACGCAAAGACTTTACCCTCGTCATGCATCTGTTGTAAAAGTTCATCTGACATCCCTTCTCCATTGGCGTTTATCAATAAATCTTGCGAGATTTTGTGCTTTTTTATAAAGGTTTCCTGCTCTTTAGTTAATAGGTGTTTAATAGTCATCGACAATATTACTGAAATTAATTGGTTAAAAATAAGTTACCGGTCTGAAACAGGCATTTATTAACGTCACATCTTAATGTCTTTATATAGAAAAATGCATCATTTATAATACTAAAAAGGCCATAACACAGCAACCAACGCGGATATTGTTATCAAATGATAATAAAAAAGTATTTTAAAACAAAACGGGCCTACTAATTGTAAGCCCGTTATTTTTTCTGAGTATTTTGTTTGATATGGGTTATTTATCCCACCATATCCTTGTGTAATTACTGTCGGAACCCTGACTTGCAATTACGGCGTTGTAATTCTCTTTATTCAGTGCAGAGGTGTTTGTCGGATAACCCATACGACGTGGTATACCACCTCCCTGGGCAGCACCCGGAGCGGGGGTAAGTACAGGAAAACCTGTTCTTCTCCAATCGGTCCATGCCTCAAATCCGTTTAAGTATTGGTGCGCCCATTTTTGGGTGATAATCTGCTGCAATCCTGTAACTGGTGAGTACACTACACCTGCTTTTGACATGTAGGTGCTGTATGCTGCTGCTGTATATACTCCCCATTGTTCCATAGATGCCTTGATGCCATCGCTGTACAATTGAGCCGGATCACCAGCTGCCAATCCTTTTAATGCGCCCTCTGCTTTTACAAACAGTACCTGTGCATAAGTGAACATTGGTGCCGGGGCCGCTGCTCCCTGCAGTGCAGAACCTAAACGGCTATAATCACCGGGGATACTTACCGCACCCTGGTTACCATAAGCCAATGGTCTAACCTCACCATTTAAAATTTCTCCGTAAACACGGATCCTTGGATCCGCATTACCGATCATATAGTTACCAATGGTGCTGCTTACCGCATAATCATTTCTGTTATCATTGATATAATTTTCATACCACGGGTTCCAGTTATTCGGATCAGAGCCGATGTATTTATAAATCACATTATCGGTATTGCTTTCCAATACACCGGCAGCAAGGGCCGCGGTATATTCAGTCTGCGCTTTAGCCGCATCGTTTTTAAGCAGACGCAGTGACATAAACAAACGGATGGTGTTTGCCATCTTTTTCCAGGCCAGCATATTGCTGTTCAGCAAAATATCACCGGCAACGGGTGTTTCGTTCACATTAATCTGTGCCTGGGCTTCAGTAAGCTCTTTGAAAAGATCATAATAGATATCTTTTTGCTTATCAAACTTTGGCTGCAGTACCAGGTTTCCTTTTAAGGCTTCTGAATAAGGGATGTCGCCGTATTTATCAGTCAGGAACCAGAAATAGTACGCTTTCAGGATTCTTGCTACTGCCAGCTGGTTGTTTGCTGATCCGTTTGCTCCCGGATCTGCCAGCGCATTCCCTTCACCAACAAAATTGATGATCGACTGCAGGTTGTAAAGCGGGCCAGTGTACCAGGCGCCCCAGTTTTGGAAACGGGTAGAATACAGGGAACCACCGGGATACGGTCCTTCCGATAAATACTGGGCATAAAAATTCATGTCCACGTTATCGTAGCCGGTTAGCTGACGGTTTGGCGAGCCGAACATTACAAAAGGAGATTGCTGTAAGGCAAAGGTTAATAACGTTCTTGTTGGCGCTTGCGTAACCAACCTCGGATCTACGTTCGTATCTCCGAAATCCGTGGGCTTACATCCTGCAAAGAGGACCAGCCCTATCAATATGATTAAAATATGTTTCATCTATTTGTTTTTAGTTTCAATTGTCAGATGGAGCCGCTGATGATTTTTTCAATCATGCCGGGTTCAAAAAGTTTTCTGTAATTATAAAGTCAGTCTTAGATTTAAACCGATTGTACGTGTCTGCGGCAATTGCCCTCCTTCGTACCAGTACTGCTCCAGTTCTGAAGGGTCAATCCCAAAATCACGCGCTGCCGGAGAATAGATCAGCCATGCATTATTAACTGTAAGACCAACATTTGCTGCTTTGAAAGATTTTCCGAAAATCGTTTTAGGCAGTTCATACCCAAAACGGACCTCACGAAGTTTAACATAAGCCGATGATAAAACATTGGTATTTAAGTTGTCTCCCTGACGTGCAGAGTTAAAGTATCTTGATGCCGCGATATATGTTGTATTCGGCTGACCGCCTACGTTAACTCCATTGATGATTACACCGGGAGCATAAATACCATCGATACGGATACCACCGCCTGCTGATGGGAAAATCCTCCAGTCGATACCTTTATCGTTTACACCAACTGTACTTTCATGCTGACCAGCTCCTACACCATGCACTGCTGTTCTTGAAGCAAATTGTCCGCCCTTCTGGAAATCGATTGAGAAAGCCAATGAAAACTTTTTGTAGCTGAATGTATTGAAGAAACCACCTGTAAAATCAGCAGCAACTGTTCCGCCATCCCTGTTCTGATCAATTAATGGTACACCAGTTGCATCAATCAGCACCTGACCATTAGCGTCGCGGCTCCACATCTGGCCAACCAGCATTCCCCATTGTTCACCAACCCTGTGCTCTAAACGCGTATTCGCACGCTCTGTACCTACCAGGTAAGTATCTAAACCGTCAGACAGTTCCAGCACTTTAGAGCGGTTACGACCGAAAGTAGCTGTGATATCCCATTTGAAATTACCTTTAAATGGTGAAGCTCCTAAGCTTAACTCGATACCTTTACGCTGGATCTTACCGGCATTGATCTGATATTTGCTGAAGCCAGTAGTCGGATCAAGATCCAGACTTAAGATCTGATCTTTATTATCATCCTGGTAATACGTAAATTCTACATTAAACAAATTAAATAAGCGCAGATCCGTTCCTAATTCCCATGAAGTAGTTAAGGATGGTTTTACATTACCAGAACGGTATTCATCACCAATCTCTGCAGATGGTGTAGTACCATAGATTGCCTGGTTAACCAGTGCCGTATTTACTTTGAACGGGTCAAGATCTGATCCTACCTGCGCCCATGATGCACGCAATTTACCCGCAGTGATTATTTTAGCGATTGTACTTTCTTTCTTCAGCAGCTCTGAGAAAACAAAACTACCCCCTATCGAAGGATATGCGAAAGAGTTATTGGCTTGCGGTAAAGTTGATGACCAGTCATTTCTTAAGGTTGCATCAACAAACAAAAAGTTTTTGTAACCTAATGACACCCTGCCATACACACTTCGTACTGTATTTTGATAATATCCCCTGGTAATTGTAGGTCGGGCGATCGAGCCGTTACCCACATCGAAATAATCCGGGAATGATAAACCACCATTAGAGTTCATCCGTTGCTGATCATACACATTATGACGGATATTTCCCCCTGCTACCGCATCCAGTGAGATATCACCAAAAGTCTGTTTGTAGTTGAAGTTGGTTTCATAATTCATCTCTTTCAGAAAATTCTGATAGATGTCGTATTTATTCTGATTGTATCCACCAAAAGCGTAACGCTGGTCACCGTTAGTATTACGGTAACTCATTCTTGCATTTGACTGCCAGCTTAAATGATCATTAATCTTATAATTTAAGCCCAAATTACCTACTAAACGGTTATTTTGTTCTGATTTATAGTTTTTCTCTACAGCAAAGTATGGAGAATCCCAATAGGCCGGTTTTAAGAAAGCTGTAGGGTTAGCAGGATCGTAACTGTTTGGGTTACCGATATTCCAGGTTTGGAACGTACCATCGTCATTTACATAGTCTTTCAACTTTTCAATGTCGTTCTGACGTTGCCACCACTGGTTAAAGTTCATTGCTGAACTGATACCAGTTAAGTCGTAACCTTCTCCCGGCTGTCCTTTGGTTTTATTATAGGTATAACTTAAATCTACAGAAACAGTTACTTTTTTACTGATGTTATAAGTTGAATTTAAACCGATCTGGTGCTGGTCGCGTTTAGCTCCCGGCGTAATTAAAGAACGGTTTTGATTAGCATAAGTTAAACGGTATGTATAATCATCACCGCCACCGCTTACAGCGATACTGTTATTTAAATTCAGGCCGGTATTCCAGAAATCTGACGTTTTATGCTCAGGAGAAACATAAGGAGATGTTGTACCGAAATCTGCACCCGGATACCATGAGTAGTAAGGACGGAATTCCTGTCCGCTCATTTTAGGGCCCCAGCTTTCATCTGCACCATATTCCAGCATCCGCTGACCGTTAAAGCCGGCCCAGCTTGCCGGATGGATTCCTGGCTTATATGTAAATAAAACAAACCCGTCCGCATCATAACTTGTACCGGGGCTGTTTACGGTTGAAGCATAACCGCCTCCGTAAAGTTCCTGTGTAGGAAATAACAGTGATTGATTTTCTACCGCAGCGGATAAGTTCAGCTCGATAGTCGGCTCTCCTTTTTTACCTTTTTTACTTGTAATAATGATTACACCATTGGCAGCACGCTGACCGTAAAGTGCTGTAGCGGCGGCGCCTTTCAATACAGAAATACTGGACACGTTGTCCATAATAACGTTATTTTGTTCGGTAGGCGTTCCATCTACAATATAAAGAGGGTTATTTGTAGTAGTAGAGGTACCTAAACTGTTGGCACCGCGGATCACTACGTTACCATTGTCAAATGTAGAACTTGGTGAACCCTGTAACTGGATACCAGAGATTTTACCTGCCAGTGAGGTAGACACATCGTTTGATTTAGCCAGGGTTAGATTCTCACCTTTCACTACACCAACTGAATAGGGAAGTTTCTCTTTTTCACGATTATAACCCAGCGCAGTTACTACTACTTCGGTTAAAAGTTTAGAATCTTCATCCAGGTTTACGCGGATATCGGCCGAACCGGTAACGGGTACTTCTTTAGTACCATAACCAATAGAAGTGAATACCAGAGTGGCAGCACCAGAAGGAACTTTGATTTTAAAATCACCTTTTCCATCGGTCATCGTTCTGTTTTGGGTGCCTTTTAGCTGGACACTTACCCCAGGGAGACCTGACTGGCTTTTTCCATCATACACCCGCCCTGAAACGGTTCTGTCTTGTGCGATGATACTCGTGACGGCAGTTACGAGCAGCATTAGAATTAGTAAAATTTTTCTCATCATTTAGCTAAAGTTTTGGTTGGTTAATTGAGTTTTGCATAACACATACTGCTCCCTGCAACGAATATTTCTACCGTTCAGATTACATTAAAACAAAAGATTTTTTTCCCTGCGGAGATTGAGCGATACTGGTAAATTTCTAAGCTCCTTATTCAAAGAAACTCGCTCTGTAGCAATTTTGTTATATACAATAATAGCCCGAATTGACGGCTAAGACCCCTACTAATTTAACAGATTTTAACACTATATTAACAATAAGCTGGCATTATTTGCAAAATTTTGAAATATAGCCCATATAAATTCATCACAAAACAAAAAGTCCCACTAAATAGCAGGACTTTCACGAAATAAAATAGAAAAAACTAATTTAATACCAAAGTAACAATGGATCTTGAAGGTAAAATTACTCCATTTTCAAATTTCTGACCAGAAAAATGCTTCATATTCATATTTTCACCAGCAGAAGTAACATACTTATCTAAGATATCTTTCTTTTTGAAGTTTTTAAGATCAATTTTCACAGTTTGTTGTGATTCGCTATAATTATTGATGACTACTACGATTTTACCTTTGTCATCAGCAAACGAAGAAACCATCATTTGCTGTGCAGCGGCTATTTCAGATAAATTATCACTCCGTTCAGTGATCAGCCTGTGCATACCCGGTCTGATAAATAAACTGTAATTACCTAATGCCCATAGTGTTTTTACAGCGGCGTAATCCCCATTTGTATGGTCTTTATTAGGTTGCAGGGCTACCAGATAATAACGTAAATCAAAATCTGGCTTACCCGGTTCAAAAGCATTCCAGAATTGCCATGCAGTAGCATTCCCGACAGTGAGATCATAATGAATAACTTTGGATAGGAAAAGGGCGCAATCTATTGCGCTCCGCTTGCCTTTTGTACCTTCCCTAAATCCGTCCGCAAGCATACAATATTCAGTTTGCCAATAATCGACACCATATTTTTTTGCCGTATCAGCAACATTCCTGCGAATGTTAACCAGGCTGCTATCGCCTAATTCGGTAAAATAACTATGAGCACCGATCATCCGGTTAAGATGCGAGACGCTTTCCAGGTTATACGGACTTCCTTTTCCCCAGAATTCCTGGATCTGATTAGCAGTTTTCATATTGTTATTTCTGCCGCCACCATATAAGTAGGTCAGCGTACCGGATTCTGGCATTAATATTTTTGTGGCCAATTTCTTTGCAGTAAGCGAACTATCCAGTGCCTTCATTACTTTGTAGATTTCCTGATTGGTATAGGGGCTCCCCTCCTGATCGGCTTCTCCAACTTTACAGAGCCATTTCCACTGCGGCTCATTAACAGGACTGATATAGTTAAATTTCAATCCCTCTTTTTCAAAGTGTGAAAGCACTTCTGCAAGGAAATCAGCGAATGCATTGTATTGGTCGGGTTTCAGGTTACTGATTAAATCTTCAACTGTTTTATAGCCATAGCCATTTTTAGTCATCTGTACAGGGGGACTATTCACAAACGCGATCAGGTCTTTTACGCCATATTCTTTCGCTTTTTTAACAAACCAGATATACCCTTCCTGTTTATTCCAGTTATATGTTCCATCCGGGTTCTGGAAACACTCTACTCTACGGGGGATGCTTGGTATACCGCTGCTATCGCCCTGCTCGGCGGTTCCCGCACCGATGTTAAATCGCCAGGCAGAAAGGCCGATACCCTTCGGGTTTCCTAGTTTATCTTTCTCCTGGCTAAACAGGAGTTCTGCGATATGTTCTTTTTTCTCAGCGGGCCAATATTTACCTATCCCTTCAGCATTCCAGCAGCCTGCAGCACCAAAGTTTTGAATAACCTGTGCCTTTTTTGTTGCATCAATGGTGATTACCACTGGCTTTACGGTCGGTTTCTTTTGCTGGGCAATAACAGTAAAAGGGATAAAGGCGACAAGAATAACCTGCTTAAAAAGTTTTGAATACATATGCTGTCGGGTTAAGTAGTTACTGCTGAATGCAGTTTGATAAAAATCCCGATTTAAGCTTGTTTTTTATTGCCTGTAATTGGCGCATACAAGTATGATATTAACTATTTAAACAAATCAGCGTTTTTCCCGGTCCCCTTCATCGATTTTAACGACAAAAGACCCTTTCACTACTGTACTGATTTTTTCAATGTTTTTGATGTCTATTAAGGGATTTGCCGACAAGATCAGTAAGTCAGAATTTTTCCCCTTCTCGACACTCCCTGTCTCCCGGTCGGCTTTCATTACTTTGGCAGGAACAATGGTGGCGGCCCTGATTGCATCCAAAGGTGAAATACCCGCACTTACAAACAAAGCGAGTTCTTCAGAAATTTTCCCGTTATCAGTACCTGTAACTACTGGTATGCCCTGGTCAGATAAAAACCTGGTTACCCTTTTATAGTTGTTCATTTTGTAAGGTTCGAAGGAAGAATAAACGTTTAATGTTGCATCTACCGCTACGCCCCTGTTTTTTAGCAAACCAATCAGTTCCTGATTTTCATTTATAAAATCTGAGTTTTTCCATTTCAGCGAGTTCATAAAATAGTGAATATGACTTACGATTTTCATTCCGTTTTCCACACAGTACTTAAGGGTAGTACCATCGGGGGTATGCCCCACCATATCCATTTGATACAGCTTTGCCTGTTCTTTGATTACAGCAATGTTCTTTTTGCTCACTTTACTGTAAACTTTAATCTGGTTAAAACCTGCATCATGATACAATTTGATTTTTTTTGCAATTTCAGCAGGGGTGCTTACCTGTAAGTTCCCTAATGCATCTGCAGATTTCCCTTCAATAATCCCTGCGCGGTATAACGTGGGAGAAGGAAGCTGGCTATCCCGGGTCAGTTTTTCCAGCTGATTGATAAAGTCGAATTCATTGGCCATATCCCTTACGGTTGTGACGCCAGACAATAAAGACCTTTTTAAGTCGTCGGGATGAAATGCGTGCAGATGCATATCCCATAAACCAGGAATAATATATTGGTTTTCGGCATTGATGACGTGAGCGTCAGCAGGAACCATCTTGCGGTCAATTTTACCGATATAATCAATTTTACCGCTCTTTAGTAATACCATACAATTCGGGATCAGGCTGCCTCCGTTCATAATATCAATAACAGAACCGCCAATGATCGCAATGTTTTCGAATGATTTACCCAGTTCTGCGTTTCTATCTTTATAAGTCCGGATCAGGTATGCAGTTGAATTGTTTGTAAAAAAATCAAACTGCCCGGTATATTGATCACTGATAGTTTCCCGTTTATCTCCTTCCGAATCACATGCTGCCAGGAAAACTGCATTCCCATCTTTATTTATCCAGATTATTTCGTTCGGATCAGTTCCTTTGATGATTTCAAGGACAACGACCTGTTCATTGGTTACAGGGAGTCTCAGTGTATCCAGCACGTGAATGGAAAGCAGTGCTCTATCTACTGCAGACGATAACCCGGCCGGGCGGTTATTTTTATCCCAGTACTTCACTAACAGTTCCCTGATCTTGATTGACCCGCTATTGCTGATAGGAAAAGTTTTTCGGGAGGTAAATACGGTATCTATAACCTCTGTTTTAAACCTGGACGTATTTCCTCTTACAGTGTAACCCGCTGGCTCTTCGCCAATAAATTTTACAGTTGCGGATAGTGACAGCTTTGAACCTCTGTCGCTTGTTTCGATGGTAGTTTTATACGTTGTTTCATTTCCAGCGCCCATTTCAACGGCCACTTCTGTTCCGATCTTATTTTCCAGTTTGTAGACGGAGTAGGTAACAGTTGTCTGCCCCAGGGTCTGTAAACAGATCAGGGTTAAGGTGATGATCCAGCTAACGGTAATTTTCTGTTTGTGCTTCATGGGATTTATTTGATGCGCAAATAAAGCGTATTGTAGTTCCTTCAAATGCGCCGGCACGACAGAACCATCTTTTAAGGCAATAAAAATGACGGATTTTAAGTTCGTCGTGCAAAAAAGGATGTTTGTCGCGCCATTTAATTGCTATCATCCAATGATATTAAAGAGGATCAGCATTGCTGTGATAAAAAGAATACACAATCCGCCGAGAAAAAGATAGTCTGCCACATTCTCTAATTTAGTTCCCCGCTTGATATCACCTTTTATAGAAAGGAAAGAAAGGATACAGCTGAGCATGAAAAACAGCAATGCTATTGCTACCGTTTCGTCGATATATGTTTTTTCCGTTAAGCGGAGAATCTTCAGGGAAGTCAGCACCACAAAGCACAACCCCAGTAAATTTGAAGAAGCGTTTAAGATATGGGCAGATTTATCGTTCGTCATAATGGTTAATATATAACTTAAAAAACAATCGAAGTTACTGTTACCGGTCCTTTCATTCCTGAAGATTGCAATTTACTTTTTTCATTATACATAGGTGTACTCGTCCACGTTTTTCTCTCGGCAGCCGGCAGTTTACTATCTCCTATTAAGCGGTTTACCCAGGTATTTGCCACCGATATTTCAACTTTGTTTACACCGTTTTTAACGGCTTTGGTAATATCTACACGCCATGGCGCCGTCCATACCCCACCAACATCCGTCCCGTTTACAAGGACTTTGGCCATCACCTTTACCTCACCGATATTTAAATATATCTTTTCATCAGCTTTAGCTTCTTTTCCTTTAAAAGTATTACGATAAACCGCTGTTCCCGAATAATATTTAATCTCCGCTTCAGACCGATCAGTCCAGTCTACCAGCTGATTAAAAGCAACCGGTTCTTGGGGTCCGCGTAGTTTATCCTGAAAATCTACCATCCAGGGTGTTGAAATCGTTGTAACCAGTTCAGCTTCCGGAAAGTTTACTGTACCGTCTTTTGGTGCCTGATCTGCGGCTTTTCTGAAAACAACAAATAAACTCTGCAGTGGTGCTAATTTTAAAGGAACGGCAGTTGCCCCCTCTTGCTTGGAAAAAGAGCTCAGCAAACGGGTTTCTCCGGTTACGGGGTCCCATATTTCCGGTTGCATTCCGGTTATTCTGAAAGCAGGATTGATCGTGATTGTTTTTTCACTTTGGTTACTGACAAAATATATATCTCCTTCCGTTGTTTTCCGGTGTATAAAAAGTACAGGATCGCTGTTGAGCACAGGGCCGGCGTTATTTAAGTTAAAATCAGGTTTTATGCCTAAAGTGTTCAGCGCTGTATGCATATCCATTCCGCATAAAACTTTACCCTTTCCAAACACGCCTAGTTTTAAAGATGTGCCATTAACACCTCCCCAAAGAGTTTTTGCCAGCTTTTTAACTGCAGCATCTGCAACAGGATAGTGCTCCATACTTGGTGAACGCTCCGGTGCGGGGCCCAGGATCTGCGCACCCTGGCTAACCAGCTCGGTTATTTTTTCCAGTAACTCCGGACGCATCGTTTTCAGCTCAGGAAGTACCAGCAAACGGTAAGACATCCCATCTGGCAATACCATCCTGCCATGTTCTACTTTTAAACGAGTTAGAATCACTTCTGCATTGATGTAATCAAAAGAATAACCTAAGGGAAGTTCAGGATTGGTTATTCCTGTCATTTTTGGCGCATCTTCTCCGATAAAATAAGCTACATCAGCAACGTACCTTCCTTGCTGCAGCATATAATTACATCTCTTCAGGTATTGGGTAAAGAGGTCCATGTAACTAAACCAGGTATTATGCCTGTTAAATTCATTGCCAAAGTTCGCATTGATACCCGGAACCTTCTGATCATCCGGCTGCTCGATAAATACATGGAGCAGTGTATTGTTGATGCCCTCTGTAAAAAACCGGTCGCCCCGCTGTTTCATCACATAAGGATATCTTGCATATGGTTTACCACCCGCTGTAAATGACTCTGCGGAAACTTTTGTTTTACCATAGATATGCGCAGCAGAAGAGGCGGCTCTATTTTCGATATTACCCAGCTCCCCCTCACTCCAGAATTCTCCGCCGATCTCGTCCGATTGCCCGCCGTACTGCAGGAACTCTCCCGGAAAGCCCCAATGCCCATAATTTTCCAGCCAGGTGGTTAAACCGTACTTGTGACTGATATCGCGTAAACCACCTACATAATCATAAGCGACACGGTCGGCCACCAATCTTCTCAAATCCCATAAAAAACGATCTGACTGATCCTGGCTGCCAACTACTTTACCTTCTAAAACAGGTAAATACGGAATTGCATCATAATGGTAGCGTTCTTTAAATTTAGCCAGCATATCATCCGTCCAATTTTGCCCCCCGGTTTCATAACTATCCTCTACAACCACTTTCCAGGTGCTTCGATCTGCGGCAGGAATACGTTTGATGATTTCTGCTAAAAAAGCTTCAAAATGGCTTTTTACATGTTCTTTACTCATTTTGTCGACTTCCAGTCCTGTCCCCTCAGGTGAAGCGGGGCCATTCTTTACCCCGGTGGGCAGCATACCAGTACGATTAATGACCCAGTCGCCCGCCGGTACAGTCCAGTTAAGATTACCCTCAGCATCCATTTTGGAAGAAATATCCACAACCGCGTTCGGGTCTATTACCACCTGTTTATCGTCCACCACCGCCTGCGGTGCCCATTGATATTCATTCCAATACGGCAATGGTGTCTGATACATTTTGGCCAGTGTTTTTTCCGTAAAACTTTCTACCACCGGTGAAGAAGAAATCACAATTTCTGCAATTGACAGCTCGTCGGACCCTTCTTTAAAGACCACACGAAAATCTTTGGCGGTTGTTGCAGGAATAGAAACCGCAATCGCGCCGTAAGGTTTAAAACCAACATTCAGGTTATCATTGGTACGGTTTATTTCGAACGATTTCAGTGTTTTATATTTGCCTTTTTCCTTTACCTGCAATGCAGCATTTGCTCTCGTTTCCCGTTTCCCGGTATAGATGACCAGGCTCCTGGCAGTGAAATCTTTGGCTGTTTCAAAACCTATAAAAAATGATGCCGCTGCCGGAAGCAACACCTCCGTATCCTGCTGCTGGTCGGTGACTAGTTTAATATCCTTTACAGGCACAGAAGTACTGATTTTCGGATGATAAGAAAGGATATTGGTGCCATAATCTTTCGGTGCCTTAAATGCAATAACTTTTACATCCTGAAAATCACCAGCCGGTTTACCCAGCTTAACCTTCAGGTTAACAGGACCTTTTACTCTTGTTTCGGCAGAACTGAGGTAACGCATAGCTTGCGAAGGCTTGATCCATGGGCCGCCCGACTGGCTCCAGCCCGGGCTATTAAAAATACCAATTTCAATGTTCAGTTCCCCGGCGGTTTTTAATGCCGTATGCATAATATCCCACCACTCTTCCGAAAAGATTTTCACCTTACCATAGGGAGTGGTTTCATAACCAATATTACCGATAAAAGCCCTGTTTATCCCGGCCCTTTTCATGGCATGAAGATCCTTAACTACCCCTTCCTTTGATATATTATCAGACATCCAGTACCAATAAATACTGGTCTGGATGGAAGATGGCGGGTTTACAAATCCATTTTCTAAAGTAGCAGCATCAATTAAATTACTATCAACTACGCTCTTCGGCGTATGGCAGGCAATCAGTAAAAAGATTAATCCGGTAAGGAATGTGGGACGACTTCGCATAGGCGAATATATTTTAAATAATTCAAAATCCCGCTAAAAAGCAACACAGTTAATACTTCAAAATTCGCGTTTTATTAATAAGCTAAAAGGTTAAAGCTACAAGTCGAAAAATACGTTACCGGTTGCTGCAATCAGGACGAGAAACCCAATCTTTTAAAAAAAGTATCTTTATAATTATTACCTATCGGGATCTCTGTATTGTTGATCATTACCCGGTTTCCTTCAATATGTACTATTTTTGATTTATTGATAATAAATGAACGGTGTACGCGGAGAAAGACAGATTTAGGAAGTAATTCCTCAAAGCTGGAAAAGGCCATCTTAGGCATTAATACTTGTTGTCTGGTTACAATTTTGGTATTGTTGCCCATCGCTTCTGCATAAAACAGTTCATCAAACTGCAGCTTAAAGATTTTGCCATCCGTTTTAATAAAAATAAAATCATCTGTTTTTATACCTGCTATTTCCTGCGCGGGCATACTGTAAGAATTTATTTTTTCTACCGCTTTATCCATCGCGATAATGAAACGGTCGAGCGAAAAAGGCTTAAGCAGATAATCGCAGGCATCTAAATCGAACGCATCCAAAGCATAATCTTTATATGCTGTTGTAAATATCACCTGCGGTTTTTTTTTTAACGTCTTCAGGAATGATATCCCGTCCATCACAGGCATATTGATATCGAGGAATAAAATATCTATCCGTTGCTGCTGTAACATTACTTTGGCTTCAAGCGCGTTACCACAAAGTGCAATTACGTTTAAATCTGGCAAATGACTGCAATAGGTATTTATGATATCCCGGGCAATAGGCTCATCATCAACGATCAGGCAGTTTATCATATTCATTATTTCGTTTTTAACCTTAGTAAAACTTTGTATACTGCTTCGTCCTTCTCTATTTCCAGGTCATGTTCGCCGGGATACAGCAAGCCTAAACGTTTGTATACACTGGCCAGCCCAAACCCACTATCTTTATCTATAAATCTTTGCTGCTCTTTAATGTCACTATGCGAATTTTTGACAGCAAACAGGATGAGATTTCCGAAAGTTTTCAATGCGATGTCGATGTAGATCTCCTGCTCTGCAGAGTTTTTAGCATGCTTAAAGGCATTTTCTACAAAAACGATCAGCAGCATGGGGGCAATTTTTATGCCCTGATCTTTTACTTCTTCTATATCTATTGTTAATATAAGGCGCTCCCCTATCCTGATCTTTTCAAACTCGATGTAATTATTAATATAAGTGATCTCATCCTTTAATGGCACATAGGTTTCATTAGTGTTATACACAGAATAGCGCAATAGTTCCGATAATTTTAAAAGTAATGCAGGTATCTTTTCATGCTGCGTAATGGATAAACCATAAAGATTATTGAGAGTATTGAACAAAAAATGGGGGCTTAGCTGCGATTGTAACAGCTGTAACTCGGTATGGCTGTGTTCGGCAGACGATTGCGCGTCTCTAAGCTGATTTTGATTAACTGCGTTAATAATTTTCATCGTTACACCCAGAGATACACTGATCATAACAAAAGGGACCCAGTACAATAAAATATTGATCGCATTCCTGTTTTCTAACGGGTAATCTGCATGAATAAAGATCCAAACGATGCTGCCTGCAATCAGTAAAAAAAGAGTAGTTAAAAGTACCAAGGGCATAGACTTGAATGTTTCGGCCCAGCTTTGTGATAAATATCTGCCGGTAAATATGCCCGCAAAGAAAAACATCGTAATTGCTACAGCGATTTGTTCGTCGTCGTTTACATGCATAGTATTGATAAAAGCATGTATCACAATATAAACCGGGCCGCAGGCAATCAGCGCGATAAAAAAATATAACTTTTTCCCGAAGAACCCCCGTCTTGATGTTGCCGCTGTTTTCTGCATTAATATATTCTTGATCTGATCATCAGAGTAAAATTGAGCAATTCATTTTAATGTTATCATATTTTGATGATGAATAATTTTAAACAGGTGACCAAAGCGGTTTTTAAGTCTATAAATCATTTGAACACCCGAAAAACACTTTCTATAAGTATTTTTCCAATATACGGCATATTATTTCCCCAGACGAGTTAAAACATCCAATATTTGATCATTAATCTTAATCAAAATCTGAAGAGATGAAATTATCAATTATACTTTTATTGGCTTCCATGATACTTACAACCGCTTACGGTCAAACTAACAGCGCTGGAATCAGAGGAGTAGTAAAAGATGCAAAAAACGAACCCGTTTATGCGGCGACGGTGATTTTATATCAGACCGGCGACTCATTACAATTGAAATCTGTGATGACAGATGCCGACGGCAAGTTCGAGTTTGAATTGGTCAGCAAAGGGATTTACAGTTTGCGGATCAGTGCGGCCGGATATAAAACATACCGCAGCATTCCGCTTAAAATAGATAGCCTGCACCAACTAGCCGCACTGCCGGCAATTATTCTATTACCCGCCAAAAGCATCGGCCTCGCCGAAGTAGTTATCGAGGGAAAGCGCCCGTTAATAGAACAGGAAATTGATAAAACAGTGGTTAATGTAAGTGCGATGATCAGCAGCGCAGGCAGTAATACTTTAGAGGTACTGCAGAAAACACCAGGCGTGACCATAGGAAGTAATGGAGAAATCAGTCTGAATGGCCGTTCAGGAGTGCTGGTACTTATTGATGGCCGTTCTACCTATATGTCTGCTGCAGATCTTTCTGCATATTTAAAATCAATCCCGGGCGCACTGCTGGATAAAATAGAATTAATAGAAAACCCTTCGGCCAGATATGATGCCGCTGGCAATGCTATAATCAATATCCGTTTAAAAAAGAACAGGCCGGGAGGACTAACAGGCAGTATCGCTACTGGGTTAACCCAGGGCAGGTATAGCAGAATTAATGAGGCTGTCAGTCTCAACTACAATCATAAAAAGCTGAACCTGTATGGCAACTTCGGTTATAACAATGAGAAGAATTATACAGAAAATACTGACAACAGAAGTTTCCATGACCCATCCGGCATACTCAGCTCCCAGATTCTGGTAACGAATAATCAACAGTATAAAAACGATGGGTTTAACATAAATCTGGGCCTGGATTATACGGCGACGGCAAATACCAGTTATGGATTTCAGTTGAGCAGGAATGTAAACAGTGGCAGCGGTGATCTTGACTATTGGAGCATGACCCACAATTTAATTGAGCAGACTGATTTTTCTACAACGGGCAAAACTATTGGGGGCAATGAAAAAAAGAATTCGGGAGTAAACATGAATTTCCTGCATAAATTCTCCGGCCCCGGGCAGGAGTTGTCAGCAGACCTCAATTATTTGAATTACCGTTCTGATGGTACCCAATCTAACCCAATGTTCTTATACCTCCTACCGGCCCAGGCCAGTATTTACGCAGCAAAAGCAGATTACGTCCACCCATTTTCACATCAGATAAAACTCGAAACAGGCATCAAATCGAGTTTTGTAAATAACAATAACAGATCTGATAATTACGATCGCAGAGGGGAAGATCTGATCATTAACAATAGTCAGACTAATCATTTTAAATACCAAGAAAACATTAATTCGCTCTACTTTAACGCACAAAAAAGCTGGAAGCGCATTACTGCACAGGCGGGCCTGCGGCTGGAAAATACGCATGTTGATGGAAACCAATTGGGAAACGCCCAAATATCAGGCAGTAGCTTCACAAAAGATTATACACGTTTCTTCCCCAGTCTGTTTTTGAGTTATAACCTGGATACATTGAAAAAGAATATACTTGTTTTTAGCCTTACAAGGAGAATAAACAGGCCAAATTACCAGCAGCTCAATCCTTTCGAGTTTTTTAGGGACACCTATTCCTATACTGCCGGCAATCCGTTGCTGGACCCTCAGTACCAGTACCGCTATGAAGTCAGGCTCCAGCATAACCAGTTCCTTCGATTAGGTTTGAGTTATAATAAGTTCTCGAATACACTTTTGGAAACTACAGAAACCAGGGATACCTTTTTTATTACGAAGCCCAATAACCTGAAGGGTGGCTACATGCTGTTGTGGTATACGGGGCTTTCTTTTTCAGCAGCAAAATGGTGGAATCTGAATACCGAGATCAGACTTTCCCGTATAGGTTTAAAAGGTAATACGCCAAGCCAGGATATTAATTTCAAGACTAATGTAGTCCGGATAAATATTTATAATCAATTTAGCTTTAACAGCGGGTGGAGTGCGGAGCTCGGCGGATATTATGCCAGCAGAGATTTCAGCGGCAATACGATCACCGGGGGGATGTACCGTACCAATGCGGGTATTCAAAAAAAGATCTTAAAAAACAATGGAAGTATCAGGCTGGGCATGGACGATATTTTTCACTCTTGGGTATATCAAAATAGATCTTCTGGGCTAAAACAAGCATCTTTTACCCAGACCAATCAATCTGACACACAGCAAATCGGCTTCGCTTTCACTTATCGTTTTGGCAATGAAATGTTTAGCAGAAAACGTAAAAACATTGAGAATGCCACCGATGAAGAAAAGGGGCGTTTGTAAACCTGACCGGCGCAGGCTCTAAACCCGGTCAGGTTTAGAACCTACGCCGGATTCTCTGCAAAAGTAATCACATAGTTATTCAAGTCTTTAATAGAAAACTCTGTAGCTCCGTAAGAGGTTGTAGATAATTCATGCAGTACAGTTCCTTTATCGCTTAACCGCAATGTAGATCACAGGGTTACATATAATTTTTAAAAACGTGTATATACAGCTAGCTGCACAACATTATTTACCGTATTTGCATTTAATCCTTTAATCGCCTGGTTCAGATAGCCAGCTTCAACATCCAGCTTTTTACTAAAGCGGTAACCGAGGGCCAGGTAAGCCCTGTTCTGATCAAAAACCTTGTGGTTGAGTTCATCTTTGTTTTGAACGTTCAGGAAAACCTCGTTCTGCAGTGCAACAAAAGCCCCTTTTTCAAATTTCTGCTTATCCTTTTCCAAAGGCAAAATAAACCGCACAAAATAGCGGAAACGCTGGGCAAATATATGTTCGTTTACCGAATTTGTCTCAATAAAACGCTGTTCCAGTCTCAGGCGGTGGCTGATACTGATGGTGCTGATTTTCTGTTTATAGATAAATTGTTCCCAGACCCTGTGCTCCGACAATGAATTGTTTGCCTGGCCATCCAGTCTGGTAAATGTTTTATTCAGGAGATAACCAAGCGTTATTTCACTCTTCTCACTTGCATAATAAGTTACACCGGGCCTGAAAAGGAAATTCCTGAGATAACCAATATCATCGGAAGATCGCAATTGTACATCAAGATATGCGCCCCATTTATCGTTGATCTTTGTATTGTTTAGTAAAAACAGCCATCCGCTAGTCTGATTGATAGTCTGTGCTTTAACTATAGTACCCGTCAGGCAAAGAAATGAGAAAATAAATAGAGTGTAACGTATCATTGATAATTGATTTGGTCGGCCGCTAAAATAATGATTTAAACTATAATAAAAACTAAGCGAGAAGAAATGAGGTTTCGTTTTCATTTTTCATCCTATCCGTTGGATAACTACATATACCTATCTTATTGTCTTTCGCGGCCTGGCATCGCTATAAGTTTTACCCGGATGATATCTACAACTTATAACATTGATTTATAAGTGATTTATGAAGATTATTGCACTATCTTTTTTTCGATAACTTAATTCTATTTGTATATTTACTACAAGTCATTGCGATAGAAAAAACCGACCTCTCAACTTTAAAAGATCTATCATGAATTCCAATAATAAGATATTGCATTCGGTATGGAATCAATCGAACAATATTGCTACAACGAAAGATATTTATCCCGAAAACATCAAAATTGATAAGCTTCTTGCCGGAATATTTTGTCCGGGCCCGCACTATTATTATGTGGTAGACTTTTACGACCGGCAGATTAAATATATCAGCCCCGCAGTTAAAGAGGTACTGGGACTTGAACCCTCATCTGTAACCTTCGACGATATCATTTCACATGTCCATCCTGAAGACATTAACTACGTTGCACAAGCAGAAGACCTGTTGCTCAAATATATGTACAGTCATGTAAGACGTGACAAAATCACACAATATAAATGCAGTTACTGCTTTCGCCTGAGAACAAAAGATGGCAGTTATCAATTGTTCCAGCATCAATCAATCGTACTAACTACAGACGAGGAGGGTAATTTTGCCAGGGCATTAAACATACATACCAATATCAGCCATTTAACCTGCACCAATAATTATAAAGTCACCGTTGCGAGTTTAACAGGAGAGCAAAATTACCTGAGTATTGATGTCCTGACAACTGATGAACAGAAATCACCTCCGGTTATATTTAGCAGAAGGGAGAAAGAAGTGATCCATTTGATTGCTAAAGGATTTAACAGTCAGAAGATTGCAGATCTGTTATATATATCTGCCCATACCGTAAAAAAACACCGTGGCAATATCACTCAAAAATCGGGTGTGAAAAGTAGTAGTGAGCTGGTGGCCAAATGTATTAAAGAAGGATTGATATAGTTTACAAGAAATAGATAGGATTATATTCTATTGTTGGCACTCTGAATGACAATATCCATTTTGGCAATACCAGCCGAAAAGGTTTCTTTTTCTTTTGATCGTGTGCTGGTAATTCCAGATCCCAGCGATATGCTTTGCCAAACCGCTTGAATACTTTCACTTTTGCACGGTTCGAAATGATATCAAACAGCGTTTCTAGCAGCACAAAATTTTCAGTTTCATTATTTTCGAAATGCCAGTGCCACTTCTCAAAAAACATGGTATGTTCCCGTTCCCAGAACCTGATATAGATATTGCAGACAGCCGTATTTGAATAAACAGTAAGCTGGTTTTCTTCCTCAAATTCATATTTCAATTGAGGAAATTGTGAAAGGCACTGTTGTACGGCTTCAATAATATACATTAGTTTATAGCTGGTTTTTGATTGATAATTATCTGATACCGGATACTATAAATTAATTGAGCGTATAATCCAGACCGGTGGATTAAATATACATCAAATTACAAAAACCAGCAAACATAAAAGACTAAAAACTTGATAGTTACATCAAAAGATATAGAGTTGATTAAAATTTTATTTTTTAAAATTTATCTTCAGAATTATTTCCTTTTCCTTACCATCACTGTCGCCTATCCATCTGGGTCCATGGAGTATCAGCTCTGTCGCCTTTTGATTTAACAGATCACCAGCACCTTCAACTATCCTCAGGTTAGCAGGACGACCAGCAGAACTGACTGTAAAAGCAATTGTAACCTTTCCTCCCTGTCCATCATTAATAGTTGCATTCTTCTTTAGGTATGCGCGATAAGCTTTCCAGCCTGTTACAGGGTGTGCCTTTTCTGCCTTTTGGCCGTACCCTGTTACAACTACCTCATTAAGTGAGGTTTTATCGGGTTCGAGGGAAATACGAAGGCTGTCCCGCCCACTGATACTGATCATTTTGTTTTCATAGCCCAGTGACGCAATCTGTAGTTTATCTGTCTCTGGCGGTACGATGATAGTGAACTTTCCATTTGCATCCGTTGAGGTTCCTGCATTCGATTTATCTGCTTTGATGGCTACACCAGCCAGCGGCAGATTAGCCTCTGCATCAGTTACCACCCCGCTCACAGGCACAGTGGCTTTTCCTTTAGATAACCGTTTAGCGGCAATCTGCACTCCGGCTACCCTGCCAGCTAAAGCTTCCTGGGCCAATGGTCTTTTAGCGGCGCCATATCCAACCACAGCTACATCATGTAAATTGTCTGCTGATGCTTTAGCCAATATACCCGAATCTCTTTCAGGTATAACAGAAACGTTAGCAACAGCTACCGCAGGGTTTAAAACTGCAGCGTCAGCGACTACCGGCTCTGCTGCTGTCCTCAGCTCAGCTCTCGAATATTCTACATCAGTTTTTTGTTTACTGGGTATAGCGGCAATTTCATCACCTGCAGGAAGGTTTTTCAAAATGACAGGCTGTTTAACAACCGTTCCCTCTTTCTGTGGCGCTGACGGATCAGCTTTTTCTCTAGTAGTATGCACGGCTGGTTTTTCGGCATTAGTCAGCGGCTGCCCGGCAGGCTCTCTCAGGAACAGCAAACCAGCTATACTTACACCAAGAACAACCGACGCCGCTATGCTCCATGATTTCCAGGGGATCATCCGCCTGTTGGTAACCCGGCCTATCCTTTCTTTGATCATCTGATCTATAACAATAAGATCTGCCTCTGCCTCCACGGCGTTACTCATCTCCATCCCTGCCATTACATCCATCAGATACGGATCATCCTGAGCAAGCCTTTCCAGCTCGTACATAGCACGGGCATCAAGCTCCCCGTTCAGGTACTTCCGTATTAAAGCTATGTCAGGTTTATTATTCTTCACGATTTTTATCCATGCAAATTTTTAAATTCCTTTTGCCGTTCTGGATATAACTCTTCACATCATTTAAGCTATACCCTGTAAAATCAACTATTTCTTTATAACATTTTTCTTTCAAAAAGAACAGATCAATACTCTGCTGCTGCTTTTCAGGTAATTTCTCTATACAAAGCTCGAGTGCAGTCAGCACCTTTTCTTTTTTTTCCTGATCTCCCTGATGCAGATCCGATGGGAATTCCATAACATCATCATAAGAAACATATTGCATCTTTTTTCCGGCACGCAATTGCATCAAACAAAAGTTGCGGCTCAGCACATACAACCAGCTCCCGAATTTATTTATTTCCTGCTTATTTACCTTAACGATCAGCTCTTCAAAAATCTGCATCACCGCATCTTTGCTCAATTCACTATCCTGTAAATATTTATAGCAAACGTAATACACCATCGAAGCGTGAGCCTGAAACAACTGCCCCAAAACAGCCAGGTCTGCTGTCTCACGATAACGCTTTAGCAGCAATTCGTCATTAACAGGATCCGTTTGTTTAGTGTTGTTGAACCAATTCATTATTTAATATGCGCACATGATACTTCAGCAAGGTAAAAATATTTTGCCTAATCAGTAACCTAATTTTTCTTACACTGCCGGAGAATATTGTTTAGCGTATCGGACAATCGATATAATCACAAACTTTTAGCCCTGTGCCCTGGGTTATGGCATTGCCTTCATGAGAACGGTAGCTCATTTTCTTTCCAGATACAGGAATATTGAAATTAACATACCAGCTTTCGCCCAATCCGGATAGGATACTGGCTTTTTTACCATTAATAGTATAAGCGCCGGCAATAGTTTGTTTAACCGGTTTGTCAAACAGTACATGTATACTATTTCCGGATGCTGTTAGCCTGGTGATCTGTGCAGGCAGCACATCCAGCGCAGGATCTGTTACTTTGGCGGTGTTAATGGCGTAAATGTTGATCAGCCCGGTTGCGGGGTTAAATGTAATCTGGTTGGCACCGGATGCACTGATAACGGAATCCAACTTCATTCCCGATAACAATAATGACATATCCCTGTACCTGATATTGTGATGTACATTGCTTTGATCGATAGTGATTGTCATGATATTGCCGGCAATTGATTTTTTAATTTTACTATTTCTTTTAACAGCAAAATATTCAAGAAACTCAGGTACACTGGGAACCCACAGCCGGTTCTGGTTTGTATTTTTCGGGTGTTTCAGTGCGTAAGTATAAAAAGCATCAAAATTGTCGAGCTGCCCGGGCCCGTGGGTAAATTCGTTACCAAACTCTTTATTTCCGTTTACGCAAGCATCAAATATTTCGTCTATATAAGCACGCTTATAGGGCATCTCTTCTTTACTGAAAGCATCCCCCCTGCCAGCTCTATCCAGATTAAACGGAGTAGAGGGAACATCTTTTGAGCTCATCCGCCCATACTTGGTAATATCACTGTTAAACTCATTAGTGTTGCTGTTATGACAGAGGTAACCGGTATTTAAAAAGGTATACATAAACCCTGGTTCGCTTGCCGGCGTAGTTCCTACAAGCGGCCTTACACCCAGCTTTTTCCAGAATACGCTTTCCGCCTGTTTAACGTCATACAGCCGGTTGTAATACCTGGGATTATCAGGACCACCGCCATGTTTCCAGCTATGGTTACTTAGTCCCCATCCTGCATTGATCATTGTTTTTGCTTCTTTAATACTAAAAGAATGCGGGTTAGAAGCACCTTCATCTTCACGCATCCCCATTGCCGGTATCACCAGGGTACCGCGAAAAGCGATCATCTTGCCAGTACCGTCAGAATATTTGAGCCCGGGATAAGTTTTACCATTTAAACGCGACTTTCCTCCGTTAAATAAGGGGAAAGCATGTGCATATTGGTTATACAATGCATCATCAAATCCGAAACTGAGTGCTACCTCCTTATTGTATTTAAAATCCGCTGTTTGTATTAACGGATCCGATACTTTAGAGACCATAACTTTTATAGTGATAAGATCCGACACAACAGCATGGTTTTCCATCTCCGGATCAGCCGATTCGTTCAGTGATACATTCATATTTTAAGATAATCAAAATCAGTTAAAAAGTATAAATGATTTTTTTATTTCATTTATACTGTCTCTTAATTGCCGCCTTTTTAAAATCCCGCAGAGGGCAGTCAGGCTTTATCCTGAAAAAGAAAACCCGACACCAGCAACCAACTATGCTAATGCCGGGAATCTTTTAGCGAGAGCGCGCCAATTAATTTAACAGGTGTGTATATATACTTTTTTCTGCAAATTTGCGCAGCTTAAAAATGATTTTAGCTGCACGTTTAATAGCTCAAAGATATATTTGTACGCGTTTCCTGCAATAACTACTTTAACCTATATTTTAGGGTGATTTTCTCTTTTAAAATACGTGATAACCCTGTATTTTTTATAAGATTGACGGCAACAACCGGCATATCAATTCATCAGGCGGTTAATACTGCCTTAAAAGAATAGCCTATAAAAATAAAAGCCCCAAAAAGTAATTTACTCTTTTGGGGCTTTTAAAAAGGGCCGCTTTGGCCTAATTATTTACTATGGCTTCGGCCAGTCGTTTGTATGTTCTGCATTTCCAAGTTTAAGCTTACGGGCAGAGAGTACAAAACTAAGAGTCATCGGTGTATTATCATTTACAGCGATACCCTCATTATATTGAATGATATAGCCGTCTTCGAATGAAAGTTCCTTCATTTTGGCATCCTCTTCTCCTTTTTTGAAAATAATAGTTCCTGATAAAGGTTTGTATTGGTTATTTACCATTGATTCTATCACTGAAGTATCTTCAGTAGATTCAATTTCGATATGTATAGTTCCACCGTAAACACCTGATGAAGGACGGCCCTTAGCGTCTACATCCCTGTTTAATGAAAAACTGCATTGCAGCACGTCGAATTCCTTAGATCCGAGATTCAATCTGGTTTTGAAAGCCATTGTATTATTGTTTAGTATGGGTAATCATTTTAATTGGACTGAAAATTACGCTTTTGGCCAGTCATTTACATGCTCTGCGTTTCCTAATTTTAATTTTCTTGCAGAAATCTGGAATTTTAGGGTCATCGGGTTATCACCAGTGATATTTATTCCTTCAGAATATTTCACAATGTACCCATCTTCAAAATGAACTTCTTTCATTTTAGCGTCTTCATCAGATTTTTTGATAAGCAGCGTTCCTGTTAAAGGTTTGTACTGGTTATTTACCATCGCTTCGATAACAGAGGTATCTTCAGTTGATTCGAGTTCGATATCAATTGTACCGCCATAAACTCCGGAAGAAGGTCTTCCTTTAGCATCTACATCACGGTTTAGGGAATAGGCACAATGGAGTACATCGTACTCTTTGCCCGAAAAGTCTAATCTTGCTTTGAAAGCCATAACTTTATTTTTAGGGTGAAATATTATTTATTTATAAGTACAGTACAAAAGCCCTGCCAAATGGCCGTAACTGTTTCGGCACCAGTAAATTCATTTCCGAATGAGGTAGAGGTCATCATTATGGGGTCAAATGCTACAACATTTATTTTTTCAATATACGAAACACAACACAGAAGCGTTTGACAATCCATATTGTACCCAAATAAAATAGCCGTAAACAAGTTAATGCTTACGGCTATTTAAGAAAAAAACAACTTAAGCTTTAGGCCAGTCGTTAGTATGTTCTGCGTTTCCGATTTTCAGCTTACGCGCTGAAATCACAAAACTTAAAGTCATAGGGGTATTATCATTTACTGCAATACCTTCGTTGTACTGGATGATATAGCCGTCTTCGAAAGAAAGTTCTTTCATTTTAGCATCCTCTTCACCTTTTTTAAAGGTGATTGTTCCTCCAAGAGGTTTGTACTGATTGTTTACCATAGATTCGATTACCGAAGTGTCTTCTGTAGACTCTACTTCAAGATTAATCGTTCCACCATAAACTCCTGAAGAGGGACGGCCCTTTGCGTCAACATCCCTGTTTAATGAAAAGCTGCATTGCAGCACGTCGAACTCTTTAGATCCAAGGTTCAATCTGGTTTTAAATGCCATAATAATGTGTTTTTAATGGTAAACTTCCTTAATTTGAATTACGCCTTCGGCCAATCGTTAACATGCTCAGCATTGCCTAACTTTAACTTACGTGCAGAGATCTGGAATTTCAATGTCATCGGGTTATCTCCTGTGATATTGATCCCTTCAGAATACTTAACAATGTATCCGTCTTCAAAATGAACTTCCTTCATTTTAGCATCTTCCTCTGATTTTTTGATCAGCAAAGTACCGGTTAAAGGTTTGTACTGGTTGTTTACCATCGCTTCGATGACAGAGGTATCTTCAGTTGATTCGATCTCGATATCGATCGTACCACCATAAACACCGGAAGAAGGTCTTCCTTTTGCATCCACATCACGGTTCAGCGAATAGGCACAATGGAGCACATCGTACTCCTTGCCCGAAAAGTCTAATCTTGCTTTGAAAGCCATAACTTTTTGATTTTGGGTTGAAATTATATACTAATTATCAATCGTTTACAAAAAGTTTGCCAACTTACCTTACAATTATCCTTATCAAACGAAAAGAAATTAACAATGCCCTTACAGGCACTTCTGCTACATAATTTTGTTCCCGAAGCTCTCCATTTTTCTTAACCACTTCTTACTGTAGTCGTTATCGAGCGAATATAGCTGTCCGATTGTATTTGTATGTACAGGATGAAAACGGCAATTTTCAAATACGTTTCTTTTAATAGACAGGTATGTCACCTTTTTGTCTTGTTTCCAATACTCAAAGGTTTCTTCATCAAGAATAGAAACAATCCTTGCTGATTTCCCGCTAAAGTTATTCCTGATATTGAGGTTCTTAGATAAGAATACCTGGTCCGGCATAAATAACCTGTCAAAGAAACCCTTGATCCTGGTAGGTATAGAAGAAAGATAAACGGGACAGAAAAGTACTACATGCGAAGACCACATGATCAGATCAAGTGCACGTTTCAGATCTGGTTCCAGCTCTGTTACCCTATTGTTAAATTGTTTGTTAGAGTTAAATATCAGATCAATGATTGTGATTTCCCTGATATGCGCACCAGCTTCTTCCGCACCTTTACGGTAGGCCTCTATCAGATAACTAGTAGGAGCGGTTTTTTCAGGATCACCATTAATGATCAATACTTGTTTCATAGACCAGGGAATCCATGTAAAGATTCTGGTGCTAAATTATAAAGAAATTGTTAAGTGAGGAAATCTGGAGAAGATTATAAAAAAACCGGACAGATTTGGGTAATCTGTCCGGCTGTATTTAAGGGGTTATTTTTTATTGCTGCGCATATTCAGTGCTCCAGGTAGTTTCTTCGTCCTCTCCTTTTTGCCCGTCAAGTTTTACCACAAAACTTTTCGCCGGGAAATATGGGGTGATATGAATATCTAAATGGATTTTATCTTTCTGCACTTCATCACGTTCAAAACGCATGATCTTAAAACGCTCTATTAAACGCTCAGGTCCCTGGATACCATCAAGGAATTTCACAATCTGTCCCCTAAGATCCTGCTCTGTTTTAGAAGTCCAGTTCTCAAAGGCCCTTCTGTTTAAGAAATCAAAAAGCACTTTGGTCACATAATCAAAAACACGCACAACAGAATAAGTCTGCAGGCCGATGTTATCTCCGTTAAACAACGTTTTCGCAGAGAAGGCCATCACCTTCCCGTATTCATTTACCATCGGCACCAAACCGATACGCTCCAGGTGTGAGATCTCGCTCTTTTTCAAGTCGAATTTTACCCCGTCAACATCGTTGATAGCACCGTGTTTTTTACCCGCTGTCACTTGTGACATCAAAGTATAATACATCTTGCCGGCTAATGCTGCAGATCCGGGCACTGTAAGATCGTCTTCTTCACCAACTTCAGCTACCTTACCACGGCCAACCAGGTAATTACAGGTCATGATAACGTTCGATTTATATGCCTCACCGCCGGTCAGGTTTGCAGCGGTAAATAAATCAATTACATCATCAGGCTGGTCAAGATCAGCGAAATCAGTAATCAGCATCGCTTTATTTTCATGGGCAATCTTACCCCATTTCTCCACCACTTTATTTGAACCCATATATCCAGGGATCACCATCAGTGAATAATTTTCACGAAGGTCCAGACGGTCATATTTCTGTTTCAGCTCATCGCCCACGTAATCGATAAACCTTGGATTATCCAGGTCTTTGATCTGATCCATAGAAGCATTCATCATGACAACGTTTTTCAGCTTGTCTGCTTCTGTATTCTGATAAAAGAGATTTACCGAACGATAAGCCTGCTCCAGCTCTTTAGTTGTTTCCAATGCTACCGCAATATTCTTGTTCAGGTTTTCTTCTGCGGCCTGTAATTTCTCCGTGCTTTTTTCTACCATCGACGATACAGAATCAGAGTCTTCCAATACATCGATCCACAACTGGATCTTTTTCTTCAGTTCTTCTCTTTCTTTCTTTTTCTCGTCGCCGGTAAGAAAGATCTGCTTTCTAGCTTTTCTTTCAGGATTTAGATTTTGTAATCCGTCTACTGTTGCTTCCAGCAGATCAAACCCGCCAACCCTGGCCAGTTTATCTAAATTTTCCTGCAGGGATGCTACGGCAGGTGTATGATGTTCGGCTGGTTTAAAACTGCCTTGCTGGGATGAATCTTCTATTTTTTGTTCTTCTGGAGTTGCCATACTATTATTATTTTGAATCGTTAACAGACGTTACGCCCTACTATTTATTTTCTTCTAATTCAGCTACAAAATTTTTCAACGCACTGATAAATGCAGCTTTAGTTTCTGCATCATCCAGGGTCGACTTTAACGTTTTGTTCGATTTCAGCTGTTTGATCACACTCAGGGACATTTCCCTCTCGATGTTAACATTACTCAGGTGGTTACTCTGATTAATGATACTTTTCACAGAAAAATCTCCAAGGTTACCAAACTGTAACGTCTCCGAAACAGGCGAACCATCATTTTTCTCAAACCCGACCCTGACATTTGGTTTGTAATGGTTAAAAACCTCCTGCACAGTTTTCAGGCCTTCTACTTTTTCAGGCTTAATCGGTTCGTTGTCTGTAAGCTTCTGAATAAACAGTGTTTTATTAAAGGCGATATCCGCAAATGCTTCTGAAGTATCTATTTTTCTTTCGTTACCACCAATTTCATAGTTAAACATAGTGTTGATATTTAAGGGTTTATATTCTATTTTTAGGTTATACTGCAATTACAGTATTTCTTATTAATTGTTTTCAAATTCGTTAATCACAAGTGCAGGTACGATCTCCCAGATCAGCTTGTCTTCCGCAGGATCCTTTTTAATCACAATCGTAAAGCCTTTTTTCAGTTCGCCGGAGATGATGTATTTGGAAATAGGGCGCCTCAGTTCATTACGGATTACTCCCGATAACTGCCTCGCACCATATTTTGGTGTAAAACCACTTAATGCCAGCATTTTCGTAGCCTCTTCTTCAATCTCAAAAGCTATACCCTGCTTATCAAGGGCATCAATCAGGCTTTTCAGTTGTATCTCAAAAATCCTGACTACATTTTTCTCGCTGATCGGCGCAAAAGGAACGATTTCAGATAAACGCGCAAGGAATTCCGGACGGAAATGAGCAGACATAATATCCATGAGCTGCTGTGATTTTGGAATTTCTCCTTTATCAATCTGACCGGCAATCCATTCACTGCCTATGTTGGAAGTAAAAAGAATCAGCGAATTCGAGAAATCTCCTTCTTTGCCTAAACGATCGTGCATGTGCCCTTCATCCAGGATTTGCAAAAAGGTATCAAATACCGAAGGATGGGCTTTTTCAATCTCATCAAACAGCAATACAGAATACGGCTGCTGCCTGATTTTATTAACCAGCAAACCGCCTTCTTCATAACCAACATATCCCGGAGGAGCACCATACAGCAGGGCTGCAGAGTGTTCTTCTTTAAATTCTGACATGTCAAAACGGATCATCGCTTTTTCATCGTTGAACAAGAACTCGGCAATTGACTTCGCCAGTTCTGTTTTACCTGTTCCTGTCGGGCCCAGCAAAAAGAATGATCCAATGGGTTGCCCTTTTTTATTTAAACCACTGCGGGATTCAAGAATAGCGTCAGAAACAGCTTTTAAAGCCTGATCCTGACCAACTACTCTCTTTTTAAGAAATTGTTCCATGTTCAGGAGACGTTCTTTCTCTTGCGCCTGGATTTTACCTAAAGGAATACCTGTTTTGTAAGAAACGATAGAGGCAATATCCTGTTTACTTACTTCATCTGTTTTTTGTTCGGCCAGAATCTGCAACGCCGCAAGGTTCTTTTCGAGATATGTTTTAAATTCTTCAGGCGCTTCAAAAGTATTTACCTGGGTTTCATCTGTAAGCTGCCCCAATAAAACCGGGCTTACTTTGTCTTGCATCTGGCTGTACAGCCATTTGTAATCTGCTAAGATATTTTCTTCATTAGACTCAGAAACTGATAATTCCTGCAGCGAAGCATGCAATTCTCCAAGTACCTTCTCCGATGTATCATTCATCATCTTCATTGCGGCCATGGTACGGTCCAGCAAATCAAAAGCAGAATCTGGCAGCCTGCGGTCTTTCATGTAACGCTTCGCTAACCTAACGCACTCCGGAACCGCTTCCGGATTAATTTTCAGCTGGTGATGTTCTTCGTATTTAACAGTCAGCTTTTCGAGCATCTTGATCGCCGACGCCTCGTTCGGTTCATTTACCTGCAACACCTCAAACCTCCTGCTAAACGCTTGCTCGGGTTCTATGATTTTACGGTACTCATCAATAGTAGTGGCACCGATTACTGTAATTTCACCTCTCGCCAGTTCAGGCTTCAGCAGATTGCCAACCCCACCACCAATCGGACCTTTGTTATCCAGTAAAGTATGGATCTCATCGATAAATAAAACAGCCTTATCAAATTGCTTTATTTCTTTCAAGATATTCTTTAACCGGTCTTCAATTTCTCCTTTATAAGACGCACCCGCGATCAGCGAACCAAGATCAAGTTCAAATAACTGAACCCCTTTCAACAATTCAGGTACATTATCAGCAATAATATCCTGCGCAAACCCGTCTACCAAAGCCGTTTTCCCTACTCCGGCATCACCTGTAATGATTACATTCGGTTTGGTACGGCGGCAAAGGATCTCCATAATTTGCCGCGCTTCCTTGTCCCTGCCGATAATCGGATCAGTTTTACCATCCCTGGCCAGCGCAATCCTGTCTATGCAATATTTATATAAGGCACCAGTACTTTTAGCAGATTTATCCCCGGCAGCGGCAGATGGAGCTACAGCTTGCTGCAGTTCTTCATCCTGGATATAAAGATCCAATAGTTCCCTTTCTTTGATTGGAAATGATTTTAACTGATCTGGTTTAAATCCTACTGTTGGTTTGCAAAGGGCAGTAAGCACACATACCGGCGTAATTAAATCTAAGCCCAGTTTAATACGTACATGGTCGGCCTCCTCAAATACATTTGCAATTTCAGGGCTCCCTTTCGCTTCATCTGGTGAGGCAGATGTTTTCTCCAGTTCTTCAATCCTCACTTCCGCCCATTCACTGATATATTCTTCGTCCTTCCCTATCGATGAAAGAAAGCTGCGCAACCCGACTTCTTTGTGCATCAGACCTTTCAACAGGTGAGCAGCTGTAAATTCGGGATTATGGTATTCCTTAGCCAGGGCTTGTGCAACCCTTACTGCTAGTTTTACTGATTCACTGATATTGGTAAGGCTCATATGATTGGACTAAAGATTTTCTTTTTCAGATTTTTGAATAAAATTGTTTTCGGTGATAAAGTAATAGGCTTTGCCATTCGAAATAAACTGCTGCCCGAATTGCACACCACGCCTGATATTTTCAGTAGAACCAATCAGAAATTGCAGGTAAGCTTCAAAATCTGCTTGCGGCATTCTGCCTGTTCTTTTGAGATCTACAACTTTATATTTATTCAGCAAATCGTTCTGCACCGGCAGGCCTGTTACCAGTTTCATATAGTTGTTCAATGTCATCGATTTAATATCCCCTTTTGAAATATCTTTGTCCAGCAATACCCTTGGTATCGCGATATAGTTTTTTACAAGTTTTTTCCTGAACGAAGATTGATCCATTTGCAGGTTTTGTCCGATCATCATGGAAAACACATCGTTCAGCTGTTTATATTCCATCGAATTGAGTACCAGCGCATATTGCATAGTACTGCGGTGGTTTGCCACCACATCGGTGGGAACCGACGAAGTCATATAATATTTAAACCCGTTGTGCGGCATACGGTCGGCCACCTCCTGCTCTACGGGAGCAGCCAGCTGCCCCTCAACAACAGGTGACAAGTTTCGGCGGTTAATGCCGGTTAACCTGAAAGCGCTGTCTAAAGAACTGATCTGGTTATTGATATCCAGGTTTGTTTCTTTAATAAAACGTTTCATGGCTATATTCATAGATTCGTTAGAGTTCACCGATCCTTTGGTCGGGAAAACCACACCACCCTGTATCAAACTGTTTTTCGGATAATCCAGGTAATAGGAAATAGAATCCAGCTGACTGGTATTGTAGGCTTGTGTATCATTCATTCCCTCCCCTTTTACCAGGTAGTTCTTTTTACGCTTAGCCAGGTAAACTGCAGATCCCGACACCATCTTTTTAGATTGCAATACGAAGTTATTGAACGACTGATCGTAATCACTATACATTTGTATTGCCAGCAGCCTTGCATCGGCACCAGTAAATTCATCAACCAATTGATCCAGGCGATAAGAAGAAGGATCATTTCCGGTACTTCCGATTAAAATAACCAGGTTGGTTTCGTTGGTATGTTTTTTCAATAATTTTAAGCCAGCACTCACCCCGTCAAAAACAGGCTGTTCCCCTATCCTGCCATCACATCGCTCTGTTTTTTTAGCTTCATCACCCAGAAAATCCATTAGCTTTCTGTAATCTCCGGACAATTCCGGTGTACTGATCACCCCGGGAGCAGGACAGCTCGAACCTCCCCTGTAAACCACGGCACCATAACTTAGCTTATGGTCCTGACCATATTCATTAAAGATATTTTCAAATGACTGGATAGTATTGGTTAAACCGGCAAAGTACCTTGTCATCGGGCTCCCTCCGTCTACAACAAAAACCACGTTGATTTTATGGATATTTTTTCTAAGATTAAGGTAAGTTGCATATGGCAGCGATACGCCTCCGATAGTAATAACTTTATTATCCGTTTTTTTGTAAACGTCACTGGCCACACCCAGTGTATAGTGCCCTTGCATGTCATCAGCCAGAACAGGCGCGCCATTGAGGATATAATCTTTGTTATCGAGCAGCGGATCTACATGTACACCATTCAAAACCATCGAAACAGAATCACTCACATCATAAGAACCAGTTTGAGATGGCGCAATATATAAACGGTCGCCCCAGCTATGTACTGCATCTGCAGCTATCCATCCATAAATACTTTTCCTGGCACTATCAGCAACCAGCTGATCTTCATTTCCAATCAGGTATTTTTTACCGTCTTCAGATTTTTTAAAGATGTAATTGATTTCGTGGAGCCTTACTTTAGCGGATTTCTTTTTCAGTTCCGGTGTAGTGTAAACATAGGCCGAGTCGGTGTTATCATAGTAAAACCGCGATTGTGTTAAAGGAAGGTTTCCATTAATGATCGCAAGCGATTTTTCAGGATAGCCGGATTTAGGATTAGAGTAGGATCTTTGCCAAAGCAATAGTTTTGACACCGGGATCCATCCGTAACTGATCGCACTTTTTTTGTCAGTGATTTTTCTTCCCCTGATCATCCCTGCCCTGTATTTAATTAATTTCACATAGCCGTTTTCTTCTTTTGATACATAAAAAGGCTCCATAAAGCTTAATTTTTTCATGATCAGGCTTCCTCCCGGTGCAGTTGTCGTAAAGTTTTCATCTCTATCTGAGAATACTACCCATGGCAGGTCGGTTGTTCCGCCATCGTAGTCCGTACTCGTAACCGCAGATGGTTTTTCAAAAGCCTTCGGCATGTATTTTACTTTTTTTCCAAAGGCCGATGGCGACTGTGCCATGATAAAAGCAGCCTGTATCAACAATATAAAAAGGGATATAATTCGTTTCATAGGTGGTTATTTTTTTAGGGTCTTAGCAGAATGTTGTTTGATGTTTACCAGGGTGGCACAAGTAGAATTCGGACTGATCGTTAGCTGGGCTTCGTCTACCAGGATCTCTCCTCCAAATGTTAAACCCATACAATAAGAATAGAAGTCGCTCGATTTTTTCACATTATCCTGCTCTACAGCTACCGTAACTTTTTCATTGTTACACATATACCGTCTGATGAGATAGTAGTAATTGGAATTAAAATCTGCACCATTCGCAATTGCCTGTAAGCGCGACCTGATATCATCAATAACTTTACGCTCGCCCTCTCCCGGCTCAACGAGCTCAGTATCCAGCTCTGCATCAGGATCAGTAATAAAAATAGTATGATATATTGGCCTCATACTGTTGTCGGAGGTCAGTTTTACCAGGAACTTACCTGGTTCATGGAAAGTATATAATGCAGTTCTGCCTTTAACATCTATCCGGTTTGTTTCCCCAAAAGACCATTGAAAAGAATTTCCCTTTCCTTCCGCTTCGAGACGTACCTGTTCATTTACTATACCTGCAGTCGGCCCGCTGATAGTGACCATCGTATCCCTCGCAGTTACCACAGTATCCCTTACGTTTACAGGGAACTGCTCACGCAGCTGTCCGTCTACCGTAAGCCTTACAATATAAGAGCCTGGTTTTAAGTACCGGTAGCTGCCATTCTGCGTGTTTAGCTTTGCGCCGTTTCCAAACTCCCAAACCCATTTTTTGGCGCTCCGGGTATTATCAGTAAACACAAGGTCCTCGTTTAAATAAAGTTCATCTTTTAAGATCCTTGCATCAACAGTCCGCTTATCAAAAGCGGAGCTCTTAAAAAGAAAGATGATACCGGCAATAATCAATATTCCAATAAAAATATAGAGGAAGATATACCCTTGTGAATTACTGCTTACTGATTTTCCATTTGTAGTCGTATCGGCCATAGTATGGTATTTTAGATTTAATTATTATCTGGGTTGATTACCTATTGTTTGTCTGAGCTGACGGGTAGAAAGCTTACAGTCTTCCAGGGATTTGCCTAATGCTTCTATATCATTTTTGTTCCCCTTTAACTCCCTCCTATCGTAAAACAGATCATTGTATAGCTGAGAATTTTGAAGGAAAACTTTGTAGCGCGGATCATAAGATTTTCTTTCATAAATCGATTTAATCGCAGCCAATGAGTTTTTGATATCATCTTCAATAAATACTGCCTGAACTCCGGGGTCAAACTTCATAATCTGCTTATAAGTAGTATCTACCGAAGCCCGCTGTTCAGTTACCATAGCTTCGAAATCTGCATCCTGCGAAAGCTGATCCGCTAAATCCTGTTTGTTAACTGTTCTTTTATCGCCATAATCATGGAAAAGCCCAAAACTTAATAAGGCTGTTGTAAAAAGAAATATCCCGATAAAAAAAAGGAACTGTTCCCTTCGTTCTTTTATGCTTAGTTTAATCATAATTATCTTCTGAATCTGCCAGCACGCAATCTATTGGCGGCCGCCTGGTTAGTATGTACGCAAGTTTCCATTTGTGTCCGTATATTTTCAATCTGGAAACGCGTATTAAACAGTGAATCCTGAATCCCTGCCATTTGGACAACATCATCCGACATCTTTTTATACAGTAAAAAACTGCTGGCGCCGGATTGTTCCTTTTTAATAATTTCTTTGATTTTAAAATTACTGTTTTGGATATCACCAAGTAAGATTGCCTGGTTGTTCATTTCCTCAGAATTGATGGAAGTATACTTTGATAGCTGATTAAACCGCATAAGGATCACATCAAAGCGTGTGTTGATTTCTTTTCTTTTTGAAAGGAGCTGCTGATTTTGTTTAACCTTATCTTCCAGAATCTTATACTCGAAAGTTGAAGCGGCAAAAAAGAGATAAACACAAAGTAATGCTGATGAAATAAGCAAAACAAAGTTTAAAATGAAATGAACGTAGGATTTAGTGAGTTCCTGAGCGTTTATTGGTTTCATAGATGAGCGTTTGAAAGTGGCTTAATTTAAACAACACAATTAATTAACATTAAGATTAAGTACTCATCATTTTAAATTCTGGACTTAATATTGATTAACCCATTACCAATTATTGTTCCATTCAATATTAAATTATGTCAGATTTCTTATACAATAAACCATTTAGGTTAACAAGCGTTTTCGAAAACAAAGACTTACAGGAGGCAGACGCCGGGAAATCGATCTCACAGCACATTGAACTGATTATATTTACGAGATATGGAGAGCACAGGCATAATAAAAACTTTGGCTGTGAAATATGGGACCTCGATTTTGAATTGATCGTAAGCGAAACAACATGGGAAGAGAAATTCAGGCAGTCACTGCTTAAATCCATAATTAATTACGAAAACAGGCTATATCAGGTAGAAGTCGAAATAAAAATGAGCGAAGTAGAGAAAACCCTATCAATCAGAAATATTACAGAAATCAAGAAAAAAGTAGAGATCTCTATCCGTGGTAAAATAAATATTACAGGAGAAAAATATTACTTCAATACATCATTATTCCTGAGTCCTCTATCAAGTTAGACAAAACTGTTCTATTTTAATGAAAGTATGAACTAAATTTTAGACACATTATAATTTTTTAGTACAAAATATTTCCAAATGCATCCGAATTGCATAAGATAATTATACAAATAAACATAATCAGCTGATTAACAAAACATTGAATTTTAAATTTTGAAACATGTTCCGAAGTTGGTCGAACGTCATCCAGTAAAAGATTACCACTTATTACAGGAAACTGATCATATAACATTCGCTCCATCACTATTTAAATCAACATTTAAATGAAACCATCATGATCTTTCAGATTACATAACGAAATGAGAACACAAGATCATGATAGCTTAATAACAGTTAAATCAAATATATTTATATGAAAAACATATTTTATTCTTCAAAAGACGAAATCAGAAATAGAATTTTAAAAAACGCACGTGATTATTGGGGAATAAAGAACACCAGCGATTTCGATCCGCTAGTTAAACTTTTAATAGAAGCACTTAGTACAGAACTATTTAACGTATCAAATGATGTTCAAAACCTGGAAAACAGGGTACTGGATAAAATCTCCAGGATCCTTGCATCAGATACACTGACATGCGCTTTACCTGCACACGCCATCGCTCACGCACGCCCACATGAGCCTGTAGAATTTATAGATACAAAAACACAGTTTTTTTTTAGAAAAAAAATGAAAGACAAGAGTGAGAATGCCTCCGAAAATACGGCAGACATTTTTTTCAGTCCGTTGAAGCCTATTAAAGTATTTAACGCTGATATTGTTCAGCTCGCCAGCGGCAACAATCTTTTCGCGATTGACAGCCAGCATAATAAGTCACTCGTTACCAGAAGCCAAACAGGGTCGGCACTGGAAGAACATACACTTTACATAGGAATCCGCCCCCCCTCTACTTTAAAGATACTTAATGGTCTGAGTTTTTATTTTGACTGGAGAAATTATTCTGTCAGCGATAACGTCTATGACCTGCTGGCTTTATCAAAATGGTCGGTAAACAATTCGCCGCTCAACATAACCACAAACAAGTTTTATACAGACCCGCAACCCAAGGTCAGCTCCCCGTTTCACCACAATGACATACTGAACTTACTTACACAAGATGTTCATTCTTATTATAGCAACAGATTTTTAACGATCGATGATGAAGACATTACGCCTGATCATCCTCATTTACAGCTTTATCCTAAAGAATTCGGACAGGTGTTCCCTGCCGGGAGCCTGGTCAATTTCAAAAAAGAAATCTTGTGGATCAAGGTTGTCTTTCCTGCAGCTATTTCTGCAGTGATGCTCGACGAACTGCATGTTTCCATCAATGCATTTCCGGTAGTAAACAAGCGGGTACATGACTTTAAACATCGTTTGAAGATGATGACCAATATCATTCCGGTCAAAGTGCAGGACCATAACCAGTTTCTAAGCGTGCATTCCTTAACAGATAAACTCGGAAACAACTATACAGAAATTCCCCATAACCATGATGACGAGAGCAGCACCGGGTCGTTTTCCATCCGCTACGGAGGCTCTGAGCGCTTTGACAACAGGAATGCAAAAGAAGTGGTGGATTATCTTTTTGAATTGCTCAGGGACGAGAAAGCATCCTTTGCTGCTTACGGTTCCGACTTCCTGAACAGCGCGCTAAAAGAACTGGAACAGAACATTTCAGTAATAGAGCAGAAAACTAAGGCACAATTGAGTACCATAAAAGAATTGCTTAATTACATTATCGTAAAGCCGCTTGACAATGCAGATATTATGTTCCTGGAGTTCTGGACAACAAATGCAGAAATCGGCAATCAGATCAGGTCTGGCAGCCAGCTACAATCTTTTGAGAACAGTAAAATGATCCCTGAAAGCATTTTTCTCCTCACCAATACACTGGGGGGCAGATCACGGTTAAATGCAGCGAACAGAGTTCAGGCTTTTAAATACGGATTAACAACTGGCGACAGGATCGTAACCCAATCGGACGTGATCAATTTCTGCCATTACGAACTGGGCAACAAAATAAAAGCTGTAAAACTGGCCCGGGGCCTGATGGTTGCAAAAAACCCGAAAGAAGGGTTCATCAAAACTACCGATATCATGATTACACCAGCCAATCAGTTTGACCTTACTAAAGACGAATGGGAATCCATATTAGCACTTACACAATCAAAATTGGAAAGCCGAAGTATCATGAATATACATTACAGGCTGCTGTTGAACTAACCTGGTCATTTACTATTACAGATATACGGTATAGCCGAGGTAAGAACTGCTATTTGCCCCAAGAGCGCCTACACGGTTTACCACGTCGGCCACAAGCGCTATTTTAACCTCGCTTTCAACAGGCAGCAAATAAGAAACAGCAAGATCAACAATATAGGCATTTGCCGTTCCGGGCATAAAATCAATTAACTGATCAGTATCAGCAGGACCGATACTGATCACTATCTCCTCTTCATCACTAATAAAACTGCTGCCGATGATCGTATCAATTCCAAGTCCGCCCTCCCCTAATCTGAACTGCATGTTTTCAGCTATTGGCGCTTGTCTGCCGATTTCTGCTGTCAGCTGCGCCGTGACCGGGATTTTAAACAATAAAGTTAACACTTCTCCAAGAAAAACAAGGTCATTGCGTCTGGCATGAATTAGCGGCAGCAGGTGCATCCAGATAATCCCCTGTTCATTATCAAGCAACTGGAATTCTTTCCACTCCGCGCAAAAGATCCTGGTCAGGTCATTGTAACTGGTCCGCTTATCCAGTCTGTTCTCATAGAGCTCCAGGATAGTACGCAGGTAGTTTAACTCAGACTCAAAAGGCATAAAAAACTTTCTTGCATTTTTTTCTTCTGCCCTTCTGTTCTTAACATCGTTGATCATCTCCTCTTCCGAAAAGCCGGCACTTCCGGTTGGCGGAAGATGAAAAAGACCTTCAGGAAGCATATCATATAACCCTTCCCTGTTCACTTCTATATTTAAACATTCTTTGCGTTTGCTATCAGAATAATAAAAAGAGTGACCGATAAGATCCTTAGCAAAAGCACTTTGCCTTGCACCTACAGGCAGAATAGAAATCTGGTCCGGCTCAAAATCACCATTTTCAATAAGCTCTGCGGCTTTAGTTATTGCTTTATAGTCAGTATTCAGATCGTTTTTCAGAAATAAAGTTTGCTTCATGTATAAAACCGGATAATATGTACACCTGTACACTAATAATTATACCATTTTTATTACATAATTTTTTAAGGTATCATATTTGTTAAGTCATTAAAATAAACATCAAGTATAATTTAATGGACGTTCAATCATTTTTTCTCAGATACTTATTATTCCCACTAATTTTTATCGTTTCAGCGGCATTGCTTTCTATAGTAAATAAAAAGAATCAATTCCTCAATAACAAGAAACTCATAGTCATTATACTCCTGCTGAGTATAGTATTGGCGTTACCTGGCTTCCTTGGTTTTTTAAGTTTCGACTTTATGCCATGGGGTTATATTATTTGCCAGATTTACTATGCGGCTACAGGCAGTATCTTTGTTTACCTGGTCAGCACCCATTATTCAAAAGAACTGCTGGAAAGAAAATTATTCATCATTGTTTCGCTTATCGTAAGTGCATTACTGGGCTTTTTCTTGTTTCAGCTTGCATTTAACTGGCTTAGCGAAATTAATTTCGGACTGTGGGCCGCAACAAGTATTTTAACCTTTGCTCTGCCCTTGTTATTCTGGTGGGCTTATATTGCACTGATCAGCATCCCTACAGAAATTTATAAAATCTGGTCTTACCCCTCCACTCCGATACACATTGAAATGGATCACCTGGATTTTGACCGTTTATTGGTATTGGAGCTCGAACTTTACAAAAGCACAAACGATCCGGAACCAATTAAAGTTAAAGCAAAAGCACCGCAGAATATGATTTTCGGACAGTGGTTCTATAAATTCATAGAAGATTATAACCTTAAATTCCCAAAAGCACCGGTAAAATATAATAGCGAAGACCTGGAATCTTACAAATGGATATTTTTTATTAAAACCTCCTTTTTCAAAAAGAACATCTTCATTGACCCCGATCTGGATATTACACAAAACACCATAACGGAAAAAATGACCATTTACGCAAAAAGGGTTTCAGAAAATGCGAACAAAACACAAATAACAGGAGACGAATCAATATTTATATAACCAAAACACAATGATTTCACCATTAAAACATAAGCCGGTAAACTGGGTGGATGGAATGAAGCTTTCCAGCGATCACTTTGTTGCAACAGATCAATTTAACCAGGATTTTGTACGGGATGCCAGTTCTGTTTTCATCAGCAATTTCAATTATGGCTTGCTGCCTCCCTTTACCGGACAGCGGGTATCCCACGATATTGAAATTATCGAAAAGGCAACCAACCATATTGAAGTCAGGATTCGCCATTGTAACGCAATAACCGCCGAAGGATGTCGTATAGATATTGCCGGATCTGCTAATCTGGATGAACAGCTTACCTACACACATTATTTCAATAGTGAAAATAGTGATTATTCGAAGGTTTCTATTTATAACATTCTTTTAATGGTCAATCCCTTTGAGCGCATGCCGTCTGGCACTCCCGACCCTCAGGATAACCCGCCGAGATATCCAAGCATCACAAAAGGCTACAGTATAGCTATTCTTCCTGTATCAGAAATAGCCCCTAAAGCGATGGACAGTTATCATTTAACGGTAGGACAGCTGACACTGGAAAATGGAAGGATCAGCATCAATACCAACTATATTCCGCCCTCCAGCAGCATGATCAGTCATCCCGTACTGACCCGTTACTATGAACTGTTCAATAACCAGTACAATGAACTTCAGCTGGCAGCTTTTAAGATCATAGATAAAACATCCGGTAAAGACGGAATAACAGTATTAGGAAAAAACATCCGCCTGCTTTCCGAAAAATTACTCGACTATATCGCCCAGATTTTTTATACCTACAGAAATCTGGGTTACCAGCAATCACCAATACATATCGCAGGCTATGGTGCAAACCTGGCCCACGTATTTTTCACCGGTATAAAGCTTATCGAGTCAAAAGAACGGGAAGAAATGCTTAAATACTTCTATGAATGGAGAGATGTTACGCCGGGGAACTTTGAAGAACTGCTTGCCCGTAATATCGAACTGGTCTATGATCACCAGAATATATATAACTCGATGTCTATGACAGAAGAGTTCTTAAAAGTGATGGTTGCCCTCTGGAACAAGTTAGGTATGCTGGAATATATCGGTCAGCGAAAAGAAAACATAGTTGTTGCAGAGCAGCAAATGGTTCAGCAGGTGCAGTTAAAAAGAAGCTGGACCTTACTGGACTAAATGAATAAAAAATATTATTTTAACAGATCCGTAAACAATCAGCGATGATGAAATATTATTTTAGCAAACATCGATAAGCAGAAAAAAAAGCTGAAATAAAAAAATATTTTAAAACCTGTAAGTATATATATAATTTTGGATCAGTAAGGTTTTAAAATATCATAGGAAGAGATCGTTTACCTTACAGTATGCAAATACGGGGAAAAGCTATAATTCAGGTAAATTAGTAGTTAAGCACAGATTCTTCATGGGTCTGTGCTATCCTTTCCCTCTCTCACATTCGAAATTTCCATGTCTGCACTGCTTTTACTGAATTCCTGCGAAGTCTATCGCAAAGATCCTATCAAAGTATAGCAAACAATCTTTATTTATTTCTACATTAGTATCAAATTCAACATTTTAATATCAAATCAACATTCGTAATATTGCTTCTTAATTGAGTAGCTAAAACCTTTATTTAAAATTGACAACACTTACATGCTGGCCTTAGACAACTTAAAATCAATTTTTAAGGTTTTACCGATAAGTTCCGTAATCACGTTACCAAACGTACCTGATTTCAGCACCTTATATGTTAATGATGCTTTTTTAAATATTACTGCTGACTTTAATGCTGATTTTATAAACAACGGCCTTTTTGAAATCCTTCCGAACCTATCTTTTGAGCTGACAGAAAAATATCAATTGATAATTTCCAGTCTGAACGAGGTCCTGATTTCAAAAGCCAGCCAACAGTTCTCCATCAGCGAATGGAAAATCACTATCACACCAATAATGGATGAGGACAATGTGATCGTATATCTCGTACATACTTTTGAACGCACTCATCTCCAGCGGGAAATTAACGACGCACTACCGCCACCAACGGAAAAATATGAAGACCTGTTTAATTTAAGCCCCCTTCCTCATTGGGTATACAGCGTGGACACACTCCGCTTTCTGGATGTAAATGCTGCTGCAATCAAGCATTACGGTTATTCAAAAGAAGAGTTTCTTTCTATGACACTGATAGATATCCGGCCCGCAGAAGATATCTCAATATTGGAAGAGATTCTCAGCGAGAATATAGAAAAAGGTGTTTATCACCGAAGCCTGGTAAGGCACCAGAAAAAAAACGGTGACATAATCAGTGTACAGGTAGAAGGTAACACAATTTGTTTTCAACGGCAAAACGCACGATTAGTGCTTGCAATTGATCATACAGAAAAAATCAAGGCAGAAAAAGCCCTGGCGGCAAGTGAACGCCGTTTCAAAGCACTGATACAAGAAGGTTCAGATCTAATTGCTATTTTGGATAAGGATGGATATTACAGGTATGTAAACCCCACGGCGAAAACAATTTTAGGTATGGAGATCGATTTTTTCATCGGAAAAAACGCAATGGATTTTGTGCACAAGGAAGATCGGGATAAAATAACAGAACAAATGAAGTTGCTGGGCATTAATCAGCGGATCCGTATCTCGCCCTACCGTTTCAGCATTGGCAATGGACAATACTGCTGGTTGGAGACTACAATTACTAATCTGACCAATGATCCTGATATCTGTGGTTTTGTCGCAAATTCGAGAGATGTAACCAAACAGATTGGCTATGAGCTAAAAATGGAAGATAGCATCGCCCGTTTTGCGATTGTTTCTAAAGCAACCAGTGATGCTATCTGGGACCGCGACATTCTAAGCAACAAAGTAACATGGAACAAAGGGCTCAAAGGAATTTTTGGACATAACAAACTTCACAGCACACATAAGTGGTGGCATTCGCATGTCCACCCGGAGGATGTTGACCAGGTTGTAAAAAAAGTCCAGTTACTTATTAAAAATAAAGAATCAAGGCTTACCGTAGAATACAGGTTTAAATGTGCAGACGGAACATATAAATATATCAACGATCGTGCATTTTTATTATTTGATCAGAATGGGGAAGCAGTGAGAATGATTGGATCTATGCAGGATATTACAGACCGGGTAAACTATATCAAAGCAATGGAAAACCAAAATGACCGGCTGAGGGATATCTCATGGATGCAGTCTCACCATGTAAGGGCACCCCTGGCCCGTATCCTGGGTTTAACGAGCCTGCTGTCCGTTAATAATAACAGCAGAGAAGAAACCAGGGAGTTTCTGCAGCACTTGAGTAATTCTTCTGTTGAACTCGACAGAATCATCAGGGAAATTGTAAAAAAAACAGAAGGGTTTTAATAAGATCCTGTTCGCACCATGAATTACAGGTTCTAATACTTGCCGGATAAGGTATCAATTGCAATTGATCAAAACATTGTCTTGTTCATGTTGTTGGAATTAGTAATCAACTACCCTTCTATGATCAAAATACAGAATACAAAAGGAATAAACGCAGCTATATTTTTCGCGGCCATTAAAAGTACATTTACAGATTTTATTAATGATGATTTAAAAACAAAGTTAGTTTTCGAATTCACTAAAACCGAAGACACTGTCGTGGTAAACCAACCCGCAATCAAAGAAAAAGGAGATTACACTATTACTTTCGTTGAAAATGAAGTTTTGGTCATAAAAGCTGATCAGTCCTATCATGTACCGCTGTTCGAAGAACGACTGATTGCTTTCATTCATATCGCTGTAGACCAGGCATAATTTGTCGTTCTGACTTACGGGCAAAATTCACAAAATCTACTTCAGAATCGAGCAAATTTTGGGCGGTCTATCCGGTCGCCCAAAAAAATAAGTATGCAGAATTGAGCCGTTTGCGTAGGCCAATAGGCTGTTAACGTAATTTATTAAAATAGCTAATTTATTTCATTTACTTTCAGGAAGTAGAATTGATAAAATATTAAGTGTAAGCATATTGATTACCTTTTATTTACTTCTATCAGATGAAACTTAAACCGGCTTTATGCCGCATAACGAAATTAACAGCCTTCCGATAAACTGCATTACCTATAAACGATACATAAGAATGATTATATTGATAATTACTGCAATTACTATGTTGTATTTTGGTTTCCATTATAAACGCATGGAGAAGTCGGCAAAGATTAAAAAATATGCAGCTGACCTGATTGATTCACTTTTCATTACCTCAGACAACGTTATCCTTTGCAAGCAAACACAGAGTATTGAATCTATGAAAACCAAGGTTAAAGCTTACCAAAGCTTTATTGTTATCTATAAGTCTGATGAAAAATGGAGGATAGAACGGGATAGAAAAAAGAAAATTCATCTCATTGATTCCTATCATGGATCTAACCTGATCCTTTGGGAGGGAAATGCCAAAGTTAAAGGAATAGCCCTGGATAATGCCGAAGAGGTGCTGGTCTTAAACTAATAAGGTTATCCAGGCTAAATGGCTTTTTTCCTTCTTAACCTTTTAAACTGCCCCATGTGTTCCGTCGGGATCGTATCGCCCAGTAACTTGCCCCAGGGTTTCAATCCATCAATCCGGTCAAAAATAATTTTTAACACCGCTATAAACGGTATAGATAAAAACATTCCGGAAATTCCCCATAATGCAGCACCAAGCAAAACGACTACAATAGATATTAAAGCGTTGATCTGCACTTTTGATGATACTATTCTCGGCACTAAAATATTATTATCAATAAATTGTATTAATGCGTAAGCCCCTATAATCAACAACTGCGTAGTGAAACCATCTGTGGTCAGCGTTGCCATTAATACAGGTAATCCGATCGCAATGATCCCCCCGATATAAGGTAATAAATTCAATATAGCGCCAATCACACCAATCAGAATTGCATTCTGAACACCCAGAATGAGTAAAGCAGCAGAATTTAATACCGCAACAATAGAGGTTTCTATCAATAATCCAACAATATAACTTTGAATAGCTAGTTTAGTCTCCCCTATAATTTCTAAAACTTTACTTTGGTTTTCTTCTGAAAATACTTCAAAAAGAAAATTAAGGATCAATGTTTTATAAATCAGGATTAGAAATGTATAAACCGGGATAAGAAATACCACACTTAAGACACCAAGTATCCCGCTCAGCGTCTGCCCGATCATTGCCTTTCCACTCGTAGCAGCATCATTTAACATCTGTACCTGCTTTTTTGAAGAAAGCCCAAACTGATTTTGGAGCCACCACTGTAAGTCGTGCAGCAAATGGGATAACTTAAGCTTGATTGCATCCAGATCATCAAAAAAATGGGCCACCTGTGAAGAAAGGAAATACATCAGTATCATAACTGTCAGTAATGCAATGAGTAACGCAGCTGCAATACTGATCACCCTCGGGAGGTATTTGCCTAGGCGATTGGATAATGGATTTAATAAAATAGCGATCAGTCCTGCAAAAGCAAGAGGAACCAAAACATCCTGTAATACATTTAAGATAAATACGGTAATAACGATTCCCAATAAAATTACCGGGGCCTTCATGTAAAAAGGATATTCTCTTGTCATCTGACTAAGTTAAGATTTCGCAGTATTAACTGTATACAATTGAAATAGTTTTACAGGAACAATCTTTATTATTCAGTCAAAAAAAAAGACCTGCTCTAAAGCAGGTCTTTTATATTTATCAAGTTGTTCTGATTAAAACAATGAGAATTCAACTCTTCTGTTTTGCTGACGACCAGCAGCAGTTTTGTTAGTAGCAATTGGTTGGTTTGGACCGTAACCTGTTGCTTCGATTGTAGATGGATTAGCACCCTGAGATACTAAGTAAGCTTTAACAGCTTCTGCTCTGTCTTTAGATAAACGTAAGTTTAAAGCCATTGAACCTGTGTTATCTGTGTGACCTGCTAATTTCAGGCTGAAGTTTTTCTCTACTAATAGCGCAGCAACACGGTTTAAAGTTTCATAAGATCTGGCTTTGATTGTAGCTTTACCCAAGTCAAACTCTAAGTTAGAGATTGCTTCACCAACAACTTTACGATCTGCTTCAGTAACGATTACTTTCTCTCTGATTACCGGGCTTGGAGTTTTTAAAGGACAACCTGCACCGTCAACAACTGTGTTAGCAGGAGTTCCAGGGCATTTATCAAATTTGTTAGCTACACCGTCCATGTCATCATCAGCCATGTCTTTAGCATATTGTTCCTGATCTCTCATTCTGTTTTGCTCTGCAGTAGATAATGCTCTTCTTAATTCAGCGCTTTCTGCTGCACTTTCTTCACGGATCGCTGCGATTGCACTGTAGTTTTGTAATTGAGAAGTTCCTCTTTTACCTAAAGCGATCTCTACACCAGCATGTGCGTATGAGAATTTATCATTAGCTGCACTTGCTACTCCATCAAAGTTATTTGTTTTCATGAAGTTAACTGTATAACCTAAATCGATGTTTACACCTTTAGATACACCTAATTTCAAACCTGCTCCGATTGGAACAAACCAGTTTTCGTTATAACCTGTACTCGCTCCGCCCGGAGTGTTTTGTACATTTGCACTAGATGACATATAACCAGCACCAGCAGTAACATATGGTGAAAGGAAATTACGTTTTTGATTTAAAGATAAGTTGGCAATAGTGAAGTTTGCACTTAATGCTGCCGACCAGTCGATACGTGTTTCGAAGCTGCTGTTATCCTGTGCTGCTGTTGGTGAAGGCAATGCATTAGATCTGAATCCTTTTACTTTACCAGCAAGGAAATCTGCCTGGATACCAAATCCCGGAAGAATTTGTTTTTTGATGTAACCTCCGTAACCCCAGCTCTCTTGCGGAGTTGCAAAATCACCATTTGTTCTTGAGTTAAATGGAGTATAGTGTGTTAACATACCACCGTTTAGTCCGATAGACCAGGTACGGAAGTCTTTTTTGTCAAAACGTTTGGTTGTGTCAGAAGTCATTTCCTGAGCGAATAGTGAAGTTGATAGTCCTATTAAGGATAATATCAAAGCCGATTTTGTAATTCTTGAATTCATTATTTCAGTATGATGTATTTTAAAATATAATTGGATATAGGAAATAATCCAGCCATACAACTCAAAATTCTAAAAATACGCTCAAATAGGCCTGGAAGCCTTGTTTACGGGTTTAATGCCTGTACGAGCGAAAAAAAAAGTGTACATTTTTCTATACAAAAACAAGCAGTTGGGCGAATTTCAAAGTGTGAAGATTACCAGGATACCTCAATTTCTGTAATGAACAAGGTACCGTTTACGGCACAATTTTAACGGCAATCATTCATATTAATTAAATAATAAGAAAGACAATATGAAATTAATCGGGTAGTATTAAATACCAAATCCGATCCTTCCAATTCTCATTTATCAACCTCAATTCCTTAATATTTATACTGAAACACACTTATGCGTTATCCGTTCGGTTACCGGTCTGCACACTGTGATGGCTTAACACTGGATGAGCCAGCAAAAACTTTAATGACCTCATTCATAAAATCACGTTCAGAAAATGGTTTGCTGATTATACCGTTCATTCCGGCTTGCATATAGTGATCGGTATCCTTCTTCATGACATTAGCGGTCAATGCCACTATTGGGATCAGAGCATTTTTATGCCCCGATTTCCTGATATTCCGGGCAAGCTCCACTCCTCCCATATTAGGCATTTCGATATCGGTAAGAATGACGTCATAATTATTATTATCAAATAAACTGATTGCTTCTAATCCATCCAGTGCAGTATCATATGTAATACCCCATTTTTTTAAAATAGTAGAAACCAGTAATATATTTAGTTCATTATCATCCGCTACCAGGAAATGCCTTCCGGCCAATGTATTAAAAAGTTTATTTTCAGCCGGTTTGCTAACCGTGCTTTCCTTCACTGCGGAATCTGAAAGTTCGTAGGTCAGCTGGAAGCTAAAAGTAGAGCCTATACCATTTTCACTGCTTACCGAAATTTGTCCACCCTGCAATTCAATTATTTTTTTGCAGATAGCCAGGCCCAGACCTGTACCTTTCTGCCCTGTTTTTTTCTGTGCGGATTCAACCTGAGAAAACTCATCAAATATCGATTCCAGATTTTCTTTACTGATCCCAATGCCACTGTCTTTTATCTGGATATGTAATGTTATCAAACCATTATGCAAATCAGTTGTCCATGCTTTTAGTAAAACTGTCCCTTCGTGTGTAAACTTAATTGCATTGTTTAATAAATTTAGGATCACCTGTTTCAATTTTATCGGATCTCCTGTTACTTGCAGGGTTTCATCTAGTGCCAGCTCATGTTGCAGGATCAGTCCCTTTTTTTGCACAATCAGACCAAGGCTAACCAGCACATCACAGATGGCTGTATGAGGGCTAAAAGCGGCTGTATCGAATTTCATCTTGCCAGTTTCATATTTTGAGAAGTCGAGAATTTCGTTAACTATAGCTAAGAGCATGCTCGAAGAACTATTAATTGCTCTTACTTGTTCCGATTGGGCCGCACTAAGTTCTCCCTCCATCAGCTGCTCAGAAAAACCGATTACAGAACTTAAAGGGGTCCGGATTTCATGACTCATACTCGCTAAAAAAGCACCTTTGGCACTGGCGCTCAATGCCGCAGTTTCACTGTACACAATAAGGTCTTTATCATTTTTAAACAGTTTCCAGATGTTATACAATACAACAATAACCAGTGCAGTGAGCAGCGCAAAAACCAATCCCGATATGGTCTTATAATTATAAACTACCTTTTGTAAGTTTTCTTCCAGCAGAATGTTACTATTCGCTATATACTTTTGCTCATCCAGCTTATAAGTATTGAGATCATTCACAATCCTATTAATCAACTGGTTATTAATAGTAATTAATTCTAATTCGTTATTTTTAAAACTATTACTCGCCTGAACGAGGTCCTGATACTTTTTATTATTTTCGAGCAAAGCCTCATTTGTAAAAGCTGTATGCCTGATAATAGAATCAAGTTTTTGCTGCAAAGCGACGATAGATTTTGAATAATTAATTTTATCCTGTTCAGTGGATTTTTTTTTAGACATGGCACTAAAAACTCTCGAAAAGAACTTTTTTTCAGGAAGTTTCACAGGTATCTTGCTGCTTATTGTATCTTTTTTGATTTTATCAGCGATCTTATGTATAAGTAAAGATTTGAATTCTGCCGATTCATTTTTGTGGACTATCTCATTGATCTTTTTTCCATTCTTCAGCAGGCTGTCTGTAAAAGCAAGAACTTTAAAATAATTTTTAATCCTCCTGGTTTTCTGGACCAGTAAGCCATCAACGTATTGATGTGTAATCGCAGCATGAGAAGACCTGTTGTTATCAATCTTATAAATAGCACTGCTCACAAATTCGATCTCTTTAGAAAATTTATGAAAATAAGTTTCATCTTTGGTGAGCGCATACATTCGGCTATTGTTATCAGCCATAAATAAATCGACTATACAACTGTCAATTAAGTTAGTGTTGCTCCTGGCCTGGATGAGTTTACTGAAGTTATAGCGGACAGCCACAGCTTTTGTATAATGGAAGTACAGGTAAAATGCACTGGAAGATAGAATTATAACAATTGAGACGATCAATCCATAGCGTAGTACAGGGAGTCTTTTTGCAGATTTTATCATTGAGAACTGTAAATAATTGGTAATATCCCATCAATTGCTTTCATCCGTCTATCTGAAGATTTCTCTTAGAAAAGATAGATGGGGCTACACGTGTTATTGAGGGACAATGAGAATGCCAACTATCAAATTAACTCAAATAAGGAATGCCTTTATACTAAAAGGCACCTAATAGATTCATTATAAAAACATTAAGAAAAGTAATATATTTTCCCGTCTAAGTTCCTGGCGATCACTATGCGGACTATCCTGCACGATACTATGTAAATAACTATCTTAGCACTATTCCTTTCCTGCAATCCATGAAATATACAATTGTTATACTATTTTTTCTGCTTATCGCAAACAGCTCAGATGGTCAGCAAAAGACCAGTGCCCCTGTTGTCTTGCCCCCTAGAGTAGATTGGCGGGTTGAACTTTTAGGTATAACTGCAAGGCTGGCCGACTACCAGGAGTATAGCAGCCCCCTTAATAAATCTTATACAAAAGATATCTATACATACTTTGAAAAATATAAACAACATCCGCTGATCGTTTATATGCGGGAAATCAGGCATACGAATTTAATTTCGTATGATGCAGTGATGGCAATGGCCATACACCTTAGCCCCGCGCCGGACTTTACACCCGTTGTTGCTTTTAATCAGTACGCGCCAGAAGTAAGATGGGGCAAGCCAGCTGCGTTAAAATTTGCCAGGTTGATGCAGCAGTTTTATACAGATACCAATGCAGAGAAGTTTTTTAATGACCATAAGGATGCCTACAAAATAGCAGAGAATCAATTTACCCGTGTTTTCAAAGAATTGGACGTTAACTGGTTTAAGCAATATTATGGCCTGCCACCAAAAGAGCAGTTTAATGTAATTATTGGATTAGGAAACGGAGGGGCGAATTACTCGCCAAAAGTTGTTTATCCAAATGGTTCAGAGGTACTCTATGCAATTATGGGGACCTGGAGTTTTAATGACCAGGGTGAGCCACTATATACTGATGCCACCTATTTACCTACCCTGATCCATGAATTTAACCATTCATTTGTTAACTATCTGACTGCTAAAAATGAAACCGCCCTTAGTGCTTCCGGCAAAATCATCTATCAATCAGATTCGGCTAAAATGCAAAACCAGGCTTATGCCGACTGGAGGGTAATGTTAAGCGAATCATTGGTCAGGGCATCGGTCATCCGCTATTTAATGAGCCATAATACAAACCCAACGGTTGCAAATAAAGAAATACAACTGCAATCTTCAAAAGGTTTTGTCTGGATCAAACAACTGGTAGATTTATTGGGCACTTACGAGAAAAACCGGAAACGTTATCCAACGCTCAACAGCTTCATGCCACAAATCATTAAATTCTATCATATTACGGCAACCAATATCAGCAGTCTGAGAACGCAATATCTACAAAAACTCGCACATGTTTCTGCCATAAAACCATTCAGCAATGGCGATACCAATGTAAATCCCCAGCTTACAGAAATTAAGGTTTATTTCGACAAACCACTTTCAGGAGAAGGGGTTTCCATAAATTGGGGCAAGGGCGGAAGCAGGCAATATCCGATTACCAGGTTTTTAGGTTATACAAATAACAATACAGCGATCGCTCTACAAGTTGCTTTACAGCCCGGTGCAGATTACCAGTTTGTACTGACAGGTTTGTCATTTAAAACAGCCGACGGCTATCCGCTGCAAGAATATGAAGTGCATTTTAAGACCGCTAAATAAGGTTATCACCATGTTTTAAAGCCGCAGCCAAGGTGATCATACCTGGCTGACCGCAGCTGAATCAGTATATAAAAGCTTCGGCATACTTCTTTATTTGGAGAGTGTTTTAGGAATAAAAAATTGAGGCGATAGATGAAAATAATGCGCAAGTACACCAACATGTTTCAAATTGTATTTTGCGGGATTATTAAAATTTTCTACGTTTCCAATAAATGAAGGCGATACTTCTAATATAAAACCCAGATCACTCTGTCTTAAATTATTGTCTCTTCTCAGCTTAGAAACCACGTCGATAACGTATTGCTCTATATAATCCATCTTGCTTTAAATTATTCTTCCGGTTTAAAATGATGCTGAATTATGATAGGTGATATGACCCCAGAAATAGATTGAAAGTAAGGGAGCTGTCTGCAGCATTAAGGCTGACAAATCATATAAACGAAATAACAGATTTCTGTTTGTTTTGCGACTTCGCTGTTTAGACAACACTCTCACAACCATATTGTTTGAACCAGCGCAATTAACTGTTCAGAGGTTAACCAGCAAATTATAAAATAGTGACCGGCTTTAAAGCCAAAATCAGCTGCCCATAATTTTATCTGCGATGCGATCTTAAACCGCCTGTTTTGAGACAATTGCCCCAATTGCTTGTTTTGCAAACTTTTCCACGCTATTTCCGTTATTGTTCAATCACAAAAACAAACCAAATATTAAAGACATGGCAGAACTAAACGTACAACCCAAAAAGAGAAGTCCGATACTTTGGATTATACTCGCAATCGTCGCTATCGGAATTTTATTTTATTTAATCAGAGGCAGCGAAAACAAATATCCGGGCACTCAAACAGATACTGTTGCCACGACAGTAGTGAGCTGGAAAGATGTAGACTTTAATTCGCCGGTTACCCCTTACGAAGAGATCAATGATCAGGGAATAACTATACGGGGCAACGACAAGTATACGATTTACGGCCTGGGAGAAAACATCCTCTTCGCAAAAGATCAAAGCAGTATTCAAACGAAAGGCGAAGCACAGTTAAAACAAATTGCAGCTTCTTTAAAAAAACGTTTTCATGGCACCTCTATAGCTGTTTTTGGTAATACTGATGCTACAGGCAGTGCAGTTCACAATCAGCAGCTTGGAGCAGAACGTGCAAAAACGGTGCGAAACTGGCTGATTAAAAATGGAATTTCCGAAGATGATATTACGATCCAGTCTAAAGGAGAGGCCGACCCCGTGGCCAGTAATGCAACTGAAAAAGGTAAAAAGTTAAACAGAAGCGTAGAAATAGTCGCATTAGCGGATACTAAACATTAACTGGAGTTGATTATTAATTGAAATAAATATGGCTTACGAAGAAAATAGAAATGACCGCCTGGAAGAATTGAGCGGCAGCAGTTTTGAAATTGCAGAAAATCAGCCCGACATTACAGATTGGGAAATTTTTGATGCCTCGGGTGATTATATTGGCGATGTAGAAGACCTGATCTTTGACAAGGAATCCTTTAAAGTCCGCTATATCATAACGGAACTTGATGAACGGAATACAGATGTAGAAAGATTAGTCCTGATCCCGATCGGCTTAGTCACCCTACATGAAAACGAAGATGAGGTCATCCTCACCGCGTCAGTAACTGCAAACCTGGCTTTTCTCCCGACTTATGAAAAAGGGCAGCTCACTCCTGCCCATGAGCTGCAGATCCGGGATGTATTATCTGGAAATATAACTGGTAATATATCGGGAGCAGGTTATGAGCAGCATCCTGAGGGCTTTTATGACCATACTCATTTCGATGATAAGGGATATATAAAAACTCCGCCAGAAGAGCGGCTGTAGGATGAAAAAAAATATTTAACGACAAAATTTTGAAAATTATAATTAATTAAATAATTTCAACCAACATTACGTAACATCATAGGTTACGAATGCTGCATAAGTAGTGGTTTACATCTTGCAGTATGTGGAGGAATCCATATGAAATGAACCTGCAATCTTAATTGATTGCAGGTTTTATTATGACATGGCTAATTTCGCACTGCTAACCGTGATATGCGTTGCCCATGGCTTATTGAACAACAGCATATTCACACAATCTCCGACAAGCCCCGTAGTGAAACTCAATACTGTTCCATCTTTGCTCCATTAATACTGATAAGACAAATATATTTTAACGAAACCATCATGATCTTTCAGATCACATAACGAAATAAATACAAGATCAGGATAGCTTCGTAACCGATAAAAAAATATATTCTAATGGAAAAAACAAATGTGAAATAAGTCTGTTACACCTTAAAAAATATTATTTCCCTTTATGATCACCATCCCAAACAACCGAAAACTGCCATCTTCCATTGTTTTTCTTAATATGTATTCCTTATTTACCAATTACTGTTTAAGTAATACAGAAGTCGCCTATGCACTTCATTATATCAATAACAACGATGTGATTTCTGTTATACATAAAGATGATAAAGTACTGGATATCGAGGTAACTGATGCTACTATCAGGATCACACCTCTAACGCTTTCAAAGCACCTCTATGAAGTTTCTGAGAAATTCATCTACTCATTGATCGCATAGCTAAAAGCATTTTTCAAAAATAAAATCCTGATGTTTCACTGCGGTTACTATCAGGATTTTAACAAATTGATAAACCGGTCAGTATTAACCTGCCATTTGTACCGGGATTCTCCATACTAAAATAAATATCTGCAATATAATCTATGCCCGGATACTTAAGGAAATCATCATCCCGGTTATTGAAATCATAGTCAAATTCTAATATGTTTTTTGTCTTTAAGTCTATAATAGGAAAATTCTTTTTCGCGCTGATCATGGCAGCTGCTTCCCGGGTTTCCCCCATTACTGTAGATATCTTAACATCAAGACATCCTTGTACCAGTTATTAAAATAAATTTGGAATAGTATCTTTATCATCGTAATATTGCAATACATTATGGGCCTTACAAAAACGGAGATATTTTCAGCAGAGCAGAATCAGCTGTCACAGCTTTTAAAAGCGATGGCACATCCTGCACGTATTGCTATCCTGCAAAGGATACTGCAATCCAATACCTGCATCTGCGGTGATCTGGTAGAGGAACTCGGATTGGCACAAGCTACAATTTCGCAGCACCTGAAAGAATTGAAAACTGCGGGAATTATACAAGGTACCATTGAAGGTGTCAGCGTTTGCTATTGCATCAATCCTGTAACCTGGAAATTATTAGAAACACAAATCGGAGCCTTCCTTGGAGCATACAAAGGGGCAGCAAATTGCTGCTAACCTTTTTTTATCTCTATCAATCGTAAAATTGCAATATTATGAACACAACAGAACCACTCACCTGGAAAAGCTTTACAGCAGAACTGCAAAAGTATCCAAACCTGATTCTTCAATTCCAATATGGAGCTGAGCAGCTGGTAGATCCTTCTTATCATATTACAGAAATTAAGCAGGCACCAATCACTTCGGTAGATTGTGGCGGGGTGATGAATGCCTGGACAGAAATCATTGTACAACTATGGGAGCCTGAGCAAACAGAAACAGGCAGGGCAATGGAAGTCCATAAAGCGCTTTCGATAGTAGAGATAGTAGAAAACAAACTTCCTTTAAATCCTAACGGGATCGTAAAAATTGAATTTGGCAACAGCCAATTTGATACCCGCCAAATGTATCCTGGAGAATTAAGTGTTGACGGCAATAACCTTGTTGTAAATCTTGTGCCCGATTTCACACAGTGTAAGGCAATTAACAGAGGGGGCAGCTGTGGGACTACCGATTCAGGAGAAGAGTGTTGTGCACCGGTAAATACGCCAAAAATAAAGCTTCAGATGATTAACCTCACCAACGACGAGCAGGTGTGTACTCCCGGCAGTGGCTGCTGCTAATTTCTAAATTATAGATTATGATAGCTTTTTAGCTGATAAAAGACAGATAGATTCTTATGAAAAAAGTATTAGTGCTATGCACAGGTAATAGCTGCAGAAGTCAGCTTGCAGAAGGTTTTTTAAGACATTTTGCACCTAACAATGTTCAAATATATAGTGCAGGTATCGAAACCCATGGCGTAAACCCAAAAGCAGTAACAGTAATGGCAGAAACCGGAATCGACATCTCTGCTCATACCTCCAATAACGTAAACGAATATGCTGCAATAGATTTCGATTATGTGATTACCGTATGCGACAACGCTAAGGAAAGCTGCCCCTACTTTCCCACTAAAGCTCAAAAATTCCATTACAACTTTCCTGATCCTGCTAAAGCAAATGGCACAGAAGAGGAAATCATGGATCAATTCAGAAATGTCCGTGATATGATTAAAACATACAGTTTTGATTTTGTTAAAAACCACTTAAGCTAATCCTCCCATATGTCTGCCAATAACTGTACTCCTGCAAATAACAAAAGGAAATTGAATTTCCTCGACCGCTACTTAACGTTATGGATTTTCCTGGCAATGGCTTTCGGAGTAAGCGCAGGTTACTTTATGCCTTCTTCGGCAACCTTTATAAATTCCTTTTCCAATGGCAGTACCAATATCCCACTAGCAATCGGCCTTATCCTTATGATGTACCCTCCGCTCGCAAAAGTAAGTTATGAGAAAATGGGCGAAGTTTTCAAAGACACCAAAGTGTTATCGGTTTCTCTGGCACTTAACTGGGTAGTTGGTCCGTTACTGATGTTCTTCCTGGCTATTACTTTTTTACGCGGCTATCCCGAATATATGGTAGGACTTATACTAATCGGTCTTGCCAGATGTATCGCGATGGTAGTTGTCTGGAACGAGCTTGCAGAAGGTAACAGAGAATACGCTGCAGGATTAATTGCGCTCAATAGCATCTTTCAAGTATTGTTATACAGTGTGTTTGCGTATGTATTTATCACCATTCTTCCGCCCTACTTTGGCTTAAAGAGTTTACATGTAAACATAACCATTATCGAAATTGCAAAAAGTGTCGGCATTTATTTGGGTATTCCTTTTGCAATGGGAATCATCAGCAGGTATAGCCTCATCCGCTTAAAAGGCAGAGAATGGTTTACTGATAAATTTATTCCGCTTATCTCCCCAATAACTCTTATTGCCCTGCTGTTCACAATAGTAGTTATGTTTAGCTTAAAAGGCAGCTTAATTGTCCGCCTTCCCATGGATGTAGTCAGAATTGCCATTCCCTTAATTGTCTATTTCTCGATCATGTTTATCTTAAGCTTTATTGCCGGAAGATATTTTGGGGCCGACTATTCAAAGAGTACAGCTATTGCGTTCACTGCAACCGGGAATAACTTCGAACTTGCTATAGCTGTATCTATTGGTGTATTCGGGATTAACTCCGGGCAGGCCTTCGCGGGAGTAATTGGCCCGCTGGTTGAGGTCCCAGTGCTTATTGCACTCGTAAATTTGGCATTCTGGTTTCGGAAAAGGTACTTTAAAACTCCAGGACAAAGTATTGATCCGATAACATAATTATCACTCCCGCCTACTTCTTTGGATACAAGAGTCTGAACGCGTTAAAAATTGCCTGGTGGGTTACTGTAGCGTGATCTTCTTCGGGTAGATAGTCAAAGAAGGCTTTTACACTTTTAGACTTGCTTTGCTGTAATTTTATATACAGTCGCTTTGCATCTTCTTCCATGATATGGTTTTTTGAACCATCGATAGATCCTTCTTTACCCACACCAATATAGATTTTGGTTGGCTGATTATAGGTTTTACTAATTACTGCCGGATCTTCTTTTAAAAGTGATCCGTCTTTCCACCAGAGACTGGGACTGATGATAATATATTGACTAAACAGCTGGGGTTTTGAAAACAAGATTTCTGTAGCCAGCAGCCCGCCTAACGATTGTCCGATTATAGTTTTGAAATCATTAGTCTGATATGTTTTTTCTATATAAGGCTGCAGCTCTTTCTCAATGAATCCTATAAAATCAGCAGAGCCACCATTTTTTGGAACCAGCTTATTATCGCTGCTTCTCGTACTGGAAGCTGTGAAATTGAATTTACGGTTAGTGTTTGCTATTCCGATAACAATTGATTTCGGCATTCTGTTTATCCATGAAAACGTATTGAATTGTACAATACCCACTACGTGGATAAAATCTTCATCAGCCGAACCATCCAGTAAATAAATAACAGGGTACTTTACATTTTTATCGTAACCCTGAGGGAGATAAACATTCAGGACACGGTCTTCTCCCAATATATCAGAATGGATAGTACGGACAGTACCCAATACAAATTCTTTAGTATCAGGTACTGGTAATTCATTTTGCGCAGAAACGCGGAAAGTAATCGCAAGGAATATAAAAAATGGAAACAGTATCTTCATAAAAATAATTGCTGGGGAAGTAAATGTAATAAATTACTTTTCCCACCGCAGTACTATTCCGGAATCTTTTTCTTTGATATCTGTATCAGAAAGGATCTTAAACTCGAAATCATCCTTAAACTCACTTACTTTTATTTTTAACTGATCACCTTTAATTTTATAAGTGCCGCCATAAACGATATCCCCTCCGGGATTAATGTCAGCAATGCCGTCAGGTTTCAGCGTTAAATGCATGCTTCCCCCTTCCAAACTATTATTTACAACTCTTGGCGGATCAACTTGTACAAATGATTTTTCCTGATCAATTGTGATTTTGTCTTTTTTACACCCTGCTGCTACAATAGTTATCAAAGTAAAAAAGAAGACAGATAAGAGGTACGATTTGAATAGATTTGGTTTCATAGTTCGCATTTTACAGTAAATATTAACTTTAACAAAAAAACGTAATAAAAACAACAATCGCTACAGTGAATCAAACTAATTTTATCGATCTAATATAGCTATAGTACGCTCGTCTTTTCTGCTGCTATAAAACCTCTCCAGCACCTTTGCAAAAATCGGGTCAGCTCCTTCAACTTCAGCAAACAGCGTCATGGACGACCGCAGTTTAAGGTCGTCAGGGTTTCCGAAAATCTGGGAAGCACTAGTATCTTTATGGCCGAGCAATGCCCCGCAGATCTCCATTAACCGTGCACCCAGTATTGGATGAGAAAGATAGTCGGCAGCCTCCTGTAAATCTTTAATCGCATAAAAGCGGGCGGTATCCGAAAATCCCAGACCTTTAATTTGCGGAAAAATATACCACATCCAATGGCTTCGTTTACGCCCAGCCCTAACTTCGGCCAAAGCGGTCTTATAATCCTGCTCCTGTGCAGTTAAAAATCTTTCCAGGTTATATTTATCAGTCATGATCTTTGAGCAATTGTTGAATAGCGGTATAACTATAACGGTCATATTTTGTTCTTGAAATCTACTCCTAAGGATGCCAATAGGCAAAGTATATGCATAATTTGGCAAGACTGCCTGTAATGGAAAAGGGTCGTCAATCCTAAATCGACGACCCCTTTATTACTTACGACAAAGCTTATTGTAACGTTACATCGAGGTATACCGAATGACGGCCATATGTCTCATAGAATGGTTTAAAATTCACATCACCTATGGTAAATTGTAATTGTTTAGGATCCCCTTTAATAGACTTACTGATATCTCCAGCATCCAGGGTTATCTTACGCCATTCTTTTCTTGCTTCAGGCTCCTGTGCTGCCAGCAATATTGGTCCATAAAACAAACTCGCTATATTCTGCTGGTCCATAACCGGATCAAGGTGAAACTGGAAAGGCATTTTTAATTCTATCGTATCGCCATCTTTCCATCTGCGGCTTATTTTCAGGTAGCTGCCAGGTTTAGCATCCAGTTTTTGGTCTTTACCATTGATGGTTACATAGAATCCTTTGGTAGCCCATCCCGGTACGCGCACATTAAGATCAAATTTCCCGCTCCCTTTAATCGTCAGCCGCGTGTGGTCTTCTTTTGGAAAATCTGTTGTCTGCTCCACAGTTACCCGGCGTTCTTTCCATTCCAGTTTCGAGGGTATATACAGGTTCACATACAGCGCCTTGTTATCCTTACTTTTAAAGTAAATTGAATTTTGCAGTTTGGTACTGCTCTCTATTGCGGTACCGTTGCAGCAGGTAAAGCCTGTCATATCGGGATTCCCAAATTGTTTGACAGAGCCCGGTCTAAGTGGTACGTGATAAGTATTGGCAGGACTGTTTTCTGCTACAGAAGCCAGAATATCATTGTATAACGCACGCTCATAATAATCCATTAACTCTGCCCGCTGATCAAAAAGGAACAGGTCGCCCGTCAGTTTCAGCATATTATATGTAGCACAGGTTTCATTCTGCCCGCCTTCAGAAAATCCGTTTTCGTACAATGTTGCGGGCTGACCGATAAAACATTCTGCATTGGCAGGATTACGGGCACCTGCAACACCTCCAATACTGTACATATAATCATTAACCATTTTGTACCAGAAGTTATCGGCCACTTTATAATAGTCCGGCTTATGCGATACATTATACATCTCTATGCTCCCTACAATTTGCGGGATATGCTGATTGGCATGCAATCCACGGAAAAGATCTACATTTTTGGCCAGCCCATGCGAATGAGCCGGATCCCCATAAAATACTTTGATATTATCAAATAATTGCGCTGTTTTCAGGTATTTCTGATCACCCGTAATCTGGTATAAGCGGGCCATCGACTCATTCATACCGCCAAACTCACCAGCGATGTAGGTATTCCACATTTTTATCAGCGTTTCCTGCGGCAAATGATTTAAACGGACATATACCCAATCACTCATGTTAGTCGCTATTTCAAGAGCTTTTTTGTTGCCGCTCACATCATATACATCAATTAATCCGGCCAGAATTTTGTGTAAGGTATAATACGGCGCCCAGACCTGGTTTTTCTGCCCGCCGTATTTCGCTCCGTTTTCTAACATGATAAATTGATCTGGCGGATAAGCGCTGAGAAAGCCTTTTCCCCAGTTCCAATAATCATTGCGGATGCCACCCTCACTAAGATCTGAATCAAAAGCCGATTTTCCCGGACCAAATGTTACACCCAAGGGATCGGAAACATGAGCGCCACCTGCCTGTTTTGGCATTCCGGACAATTGCGATAATGCATAGAGTGTATTGACCATATACTCCATTTTTTTGGAGAAATTGGCCTGAAGTGTTTTATCATATCCGGTACCGGCATAGGCTTGTGCAATGGCCGACAAATAATGTCCTGTGGCATGCCCTCTTAATTTGGTATCCTGACTATCCCATACGCCCAATGCTTTCGCTCCTTCAGGCTGTTTCTGACCAAAAGCATGACGAAACATATAGAGAAAGGAATTAGGATCGGTAGTAGCTAATGTTTTTATAAACTTATTGCGGTTTTCGATAAATTTGGTGTCATGCCCATCAGCGTCAGTTTCCAGGGCTACCTGATTCAAATCAAATGCCTCCAATTTTGACACTGGCGGAACTGATTTACCAGCTTCTTTTATAGTGACAAAGGCCTTCGGTTTAAAATCTGTTCCGGAAACACGTCCCGTGATGGTATACTGCCCGGCTTTTAGCACTGTAGCGTTATCAGTGGCAGCAGGCCACAGCACACGTACCTTTGGACCTTTCATTTCGTTCTTGTAAGTCCCATCTACAAAACTTGGTAACCGCGGCAGGTTTCCCACTTCCGTTTCCACTTTTACATCAGATACCTGAACTAAATAAGAGGTGTAAAGCTGTGCCTGGTTTTTAGGGAACTGCTGCAGATCATCCTCCCGCTTACCCACATTTACTGCACCCTCCTGGGTACCTTTTTGTGAATTCCTATAGATCCCGGTTACCTGTCTCCTGCTCAGCGGAACCCGGTAAATACGAAAATCATGTAACATGGCATTGAGATAGGGATCACCCTGTAACAACGATTTACCGATGTAAAGCAGTTTCTTTTCTCCTGGCTTACCGAATACGGATGTAAACTCCGCTGGGATATCTTTAGTTTCAGCTACAGGTTTACTATCCACATAGGTGAGCATAGATTTTGACGGCACATCTATCACTACGGTAAGATGAACCCACTTGTTCAAAGGTATAGCCGGAGAAACTGCCCCGTTTTTATTGCTTTTTTCTGTCGTTATCTGCACCTGATAACCTTCCAGGCCTTTAGTTCCTGCCGGGGCTGCGAAAAAATGTTTGGTAACATCCTTTCCGAAATCGAAAAACCGCTGACCAGCCTGGTCAGATCGCAGGTATATCCAGCCGGAAATACTGAGCGATTCCATATCAGTTAACGCTTCGGCCGGGATTGTAATAAAAGAATTGTTCCCTCCAGAGAGCGACAAAACTTTACCAAACTGATTGTCATTCACAAATTTCAATTCACTGCCTTGAAATTTTGCATGCAAATTATTGCGGGACCAATCTTTAAGATCCCCATTGAATACATAACGTGCAATCATTCCCGTTTCACCGATCCCATCTAATATCTGATCCCCGCTTTGAGCCCTAACGGTGTAAACACTATTGGTCAATACAGCAGCTAATAAGATGATACGCAGGTATACTCTGTAGATTTTCATATATAAATAATTTTATCCCTACCCCATTTAATCACCAGGAATAAAAGGACGTCAATTTATAAAACTAGGAAGAATCCAGGTCTATATATAGGTTTATTTTATCAAATAACCATATGATATTAACAGGTAGCCGCTACCCAAAAAGCTATTGCCCTCTATCGTACGCTTTCTGCACACCCTGCGGTAGCGGATAACCGGTTAACCTGAAACCTGCTATTATTCTGCCATACCTTTGCTCGGGGAAAGTTCAACTTGAGTGAAACATACCTGTGAGGCATATTGGACTTTCCCCGAACAAAGGTTTACGAAACCTACTTTTAATGGAGCAGAAACATTTGGCTTGTTATATCCATATATCTAAAAAGTGTCTGGCCACATTTGCAAAAAATGCATAAATGGATACTCCTCCGCCAACACGATGTTTTGATAAGGCAGATCTAAAACCTTCAACCAGTTGAACTTTTTTCCGGTTAGCACCGCCGACCTTTGACATATGGAAAACAACAAAAACATAGAACAAACAATTCTCATCTATACAAGCGCATGGAATGAAACAGAACGTGCTGTCATATTAGAAAAGATTAAAAAATGCTGGGCGCCCGAGGGCACCTATACAGACAAAATCACTGATACCGTTACAGGTCAAGATGCCATCACCGATCTGATTATTAGTTCTTATGAACAAATGGGGCCAAGAACATTTAAGGTATTGGGCGAACCTGATTCGCACCACCTCAGCGGCCGGTTCAACTGGCTGGCTATACGCCCGGAAGGCTATCCTATCCGTGGCATGGACTATTTTGAGTTCAATGAGGATAATCTAATCACACGTATTGTAGGCTTTTTTTAAACACCTGATTTTAATTATTATGATCACATTTCCAGATATTGAAGAAGGCAAAGGTCCTGTACTGATGGTAAATATGCTGAGGTATCGAGACAGACGTCTGTATTTTGAAGCATACGTTCCTGCTTTTGAAAAGGTTGTAAAGCAATTAGGTATAGAAGGTACTAAGGTTACCTTGCTAAGCGAAGTGGTAGCTAATATTGTTGCAGATAAAGATGAAGTTTGGGATGCCATTGTTCTGGTAGAATATCCCAGTGCCGAAGCGTTCAAAACGATAGTTATAAGTGATGCCTACCGTGATCTGGCAGAACCGTTGCGCATTGCTGCACTGGACGACCTCAAGTTGTTCATGACCAGGAAAACTGAATTCTAATCATTACCTTTAGTACATGCCTGATTTCATCTTGTCAAATTTCGCAATGCATATTGCGCTTGCTCCCGAAGAACAGGGGCAGGCGCTTGCTTTACTTCAGCGTAAAACAATTGCCAAACGTACTTTTTTATTGCAGCCAGGTGATATCGAAAGGAATATTTACTTTGTAAATAAAGGGTGTCTCCGTATGTATCATACAGATAAAGAGGGTCAGGTACATACTGTTTGCTTTTACCCCGAAAACTGGTGGGCTTGCGACATTGTTAGTTTTTTTAAGGAAAAACGAGCGATGAATACTATACAGGCACTGGAAGATACAGAAGTTTACTATCTGACCTTACCGCGACTCGAAGAACTATTGCTTAAAGTTCCAAAATTCGAACGCTTTTTTCGAATTCTCACTCAGAACGGATTTGAAATGTATCAGCGTCGTATCATCTCTAATCTATCCAAAACTGCCGAACAACGTTACCTGGAATTCCGCAAGCATTATCCCGGTCTGGAACAGCGGATTGCTCAAAAACATATCGCCGGCTACATTGGTATTACCGCAGCTTTTCTTAGTATGATGCGAAAGGAAAAAAAATTGTAATGTAAAAAAGCGGCATCCATCCGGATTGCCGCTTTACTACTATTAACTAAACTAAATTTTAAATTATCTGGCAATGCCCACGGTGGCGGTTACTTCGCCGCAAGTCAGCATGTTCTTTGGAAAATAAGGGTTCTTAATCTCCTTTACATCGCTGATCCACACCTTGCCTGTCATCGGGCATTTCTGCTCATATAATGCAGTATTATCTGGCACAAAACGGGCAATGATTGTCCACATTCCTTCAGATAGTTCCATAAAATAATTACGCTGCTTGTTGATTGAATGTGTACCTGCAATGTTCAAAGCCAGCTCTTTTAGTTTTCCACGCATTGCAGTTGCAGTGTTCATTTCTTCCAGGCCCAATTTTTTGAATTTAAATTGCGTCATTGCAGTTGAAAATTCCCCAGCATATTTAGCAGCCTGCAAAGAATCTGAAACGACCAGGCTTTGTTTAAGAGCTAAATATTTAGCTATAATTTCCTGTTTTAAGGCTTCTCTTTTCGGGGCCAGGTCAGCCGTAACTTCTTTTGCCGTACTCATTACAGGCGATTGTGCGTAGGCACTGCTAAAACTTAGCGCCAGCAAAAAGGCTATCGTTAATTTTTTCATCAAAATATATTTGTTTTATCAGTATTACTTATTGTTTTTAATTCTCTTCCAGCCGCCTTCGGCCGTTTTAATTGATATCAGGCTGTCATGATCTTATCTTCATTTCGGTATGTAATCTGAAAGTTCATGATGGTTACATATTAAGAGTTATCACTTGATTTTTTAATGATTCTATTGATTTGTAACATTACGTCTTCCAAGTGCTGTTTATTCATACCGGTACTCTGCGGGATCAGTGTTTTAACTTTTTCACTGATTGCTTTGATATGGATGGTAGCTTCCAGCCTTACATCACTACGTTGCGCATTGTTCATTGCTTTACCATCTGCAACATCTTTAGGGTTAACCAGCATTGCTACTTTCTCTAAATAAGAACGCTGCATGCTCCTCACATAAGCTTGCTGTTCCAGGCTGCCTGCAGGAACCTTCCAGATCATTGGCAGCAGGTCAGCAAGGTATTCGTTAACCGGGTACGGGTCTGCCGAAGACATTGCTTTTTGGCTCAGGTTAAACAGTAAACCCGGACTTAAGATAACGTTCAGCGCCTGCGTCTGGTTGTCAGATATATCTTCCATGGCTTTGCTATCGATCAGCTGGATAATTTCCTTTGGATATAACCATAGCGGCGGGTTAAAAAGCTGACGATTCACATAGTCAACCGCTCTTTTCACTCTTGCCTTAGACATTTCAGTGTAAACTACCCCACCTTCTTCAACGCTTCTTTTAGTGATGTTCCTGTTTCCGATGTTTTTCATCACATGGAACAGGTACCTGCTGTATTGCTTCACCACTTCTTTATGCAATTCGGCAAGGTTATCGTAATGGTCACCCTGTTCGTAAGTCCACTGGATCAGGTTTGGGATAACTCTTTTCAGATTCTTGATTCCGTAGTTACTTGCAGTTACAGCATCATCACCAAGATCTTCGGCCTGGCTCCGCGGATCTTCATCTTTTCCCTCACCGCCAAACCACAACTGCGGATGTGCCTTAAGGGTATCCGTGACCATTTTACTCAGGATCTTTTCTTCTGCATACTCCCCTCCTTTCTGATCAAAATAACGGTAACCAAAATCGATCGCCCATTTATCATAAGCACCTATTCGGGCATAGATCCCTTTTGGAGAAATATGATCTTCCGGCTGGGCTACATAATTGAAACGAGCATAATCCATGATAGACACCGTATGTCCATTTTTCTCCACCCAGTTTTTGTCGCGCAGTTTCTCTACAGGAGTCTGGCTGCTCGCCCCCATGTTGTGTCTTAGTCCCAGGGTATGACCAATTTCATGAGATGATACAAACCTGATCAGCTCGCCCATCAGTTCGTCGTCAAACTCCATCTTTCTTGCTCTAGGATCTAACGGCCCCGCCTGCACCATATACCAGTTATGTACCAGTTTCATCACATTGTGGAACCAGCCTACATGGCTTTCCATAATCTCACCGCTCCTCGGATCACTGATCCTTGGCCCGTAAGCATTTGGCGTTTCCGAAGCATAGTAGCGCAGTACCGAAAAACGCGCATCTTCCAGACTCATCGTGGTATCGGCCTCAGGCCATTCTTTACCAACAATTGCATTTTTAAATCCGGCCTCTTCAAAAGCCTTTTGCCAGTCGTTGATACCTTTAATCAGGTATGGTCTCCATTTTTTCGGCGTTGCCGGATCGATATAATAAACGATCTGTTTTTTCGGTTCTACCAGGATGCCCTTTTTATACTTCGCCATGTCTTTTTCCTTAGGCTCCAAACGGTAACGCTGGATAAAAAACTTGGCTGCTGTCCGTTGTTTGTCCTCGTCAAAAAGCACATACTTATTGGCAAAATAACCTACACGCTCATCTGCGATGCGTTTTTGCATAGGCACTTTAGGTAATAATAACAGGGAAGTATTAATTCTCAGCGTCACAAAACCTGTTTGTGCACCTGCAGGCATAGATCCTACATTAGTACTATAGGTTTTAGTGGTTTTCACCTCTATATTGATTGGATAAGCACCCATGCGTTCAATAAAAGAACGGTCATCGGCTAACCCACCCAGCTTTTTAGAACTTTTTTCTTCCGTTGTAAACGAAATCGCAGCTACATCTTTTTTAAACAGGTCCGTAACGTCGATTACATAATTACCTGTTTTCGGGTTGATTGCTTTGATATCAAAAGCAGCAATAATCGGGTTTTCCTGCGACTGCATAACGGCTTTGTAAAAAGGGCCGTTGCTGTTCACAACATCCTGACGGTATACCAGACCTCTCAGCATCAGGTTATTGTTATTCCCTTTTTCAAAGTAAATGGTCTGTTCGTTAATTTTTTCACCTCCATAACTGCTCATCCCTTGAGCAGTGGTAATGTATCGGCTTACAGTCAGGAGATAACGACCCAGCAAGCTGTCCGGCACTTCAAAATACCACTTCTGATCTACCTGCCTTACATCGAACAAGCCATGCTGTCCCTTTGCATTTTCAGGAATAATCTTTTTATAGTCGATCGGTTTCTTTACTGTAGCTGCACTGTCTGCCTTTTTTACCGGCGATTGCGCGAATGCCGGGGCAGACATCAGGCAAACAGCTAAAAGGGTCGTTATTCTTTTGTTCATGTTAAAATGGTAGTTTCTCGTCTGTGTTTAAAGTAAGTCTCGGGTTTTTCTTCAATACGTTCAAAGGGAAAGGAATGATGTACAATCTTGAAGATGGCAATAGTGTATAAGTTTGCTGAGGTACGGTTTTGTTTACCAATGGATATACCCTCACAAGTGTTTTAGCGTATTCAGTTTCCGTATTTAATCGCTTTAAATCAAAGAACCTGTTAAAACCGAATGGTAATTCTTTCCTGCGTTCGTTTACCACCAGTTCCATTGTTTCTTTTCTGGTTGCTGGTACAGGCAGGGTAATTGTTCCCGAAAGGATCCGTTTTGCTCTTAATTTGTTTACAATTTCCATTGCACCTGCAAAATTGTTTTCCCTTGCCAGGCATTCTGCCTGCATCAGGTAAACTTCGGTTGTTTTTAATCCGACAGTAGGATAGAAAAACTTAGTATAAGGCACGCTGTAATAAGCTGCATTGGAACCGATATCAAGAAAACTCGCACTCGTGGTATTGAAGAACATATTGAACCTTGCATCATTAGTGCCATAAAGGGCTCTTAACTCCGGACTAATGGTCCAGGTATAACCAAAGTTCATTTCGTTATAACCTTGCATATACATGTAACTCAGTACTTCAGGATTGTTAGGCGCAATCAGTGGGGTTACGTTTGGCCCGCCATCTACTGTGGTATACTTTACCAGATCGAAAATTGCATCATTATAAGAAAGTGATTTAATACAAGCGGCTTTGGCTTCAGCGATCTCTTTTTTAAATAAGTGTACCTTCGCTTTAAGTGCCCAGGCAAATGCCAGAGACGGATGATATGGATCAGATGGTGTAACTTGAAGGTATGGCAGTGCATCATCAATATCTTTTTGTATAAAATCATAGGCTTGCTGTACAGTCGATTTGGTAGGCTCGGCTTCTAAGTCATATTTATCCATCAAAGGAATACCACCGTCGGTTGAAGCTGTACCCGCATTATATGACTTGGCATATACATTAACAAGCAGAAAATGATCAAATGCTCTTAAAACTTTCGCTTCTGCTTTAGCCAGCGCCTTTGTGTTATCATCTCCTTTGCTTTCATCAACTAATGAAATAATAGTATTCCACCTGTTAATATACAGGTACGCCCTATCGTAGAAATTAGAAGTTGTCAGTAAGGAAACCCTGTCGATATTTTCATTATAAGTAAAGTGAACGGTATTTAAATTTGGCGTAACACCGATCACGTTAGATTCTTTCAGCCACATGTCATCTACCAGATACTGGAAATTAGTAACGACATATGCTCTGTTGGGAAACGATACCAGATTATAATAATCTTGCGCTGTCTCAATTACTAATGAGCCTTTAGGCGTAAGATCTGTATATTTTTTGCAGCCTGCCAAGATAAACACGCTGAATAATAGACCTAAAAATATGTTCTTATTCATCTTATTAAAAAGTTAAGTTAAAGCCAAATACAAATGATTTTGGATTTTGAAGTGTCCTGGTACCCGAGTTTACAGAATAGGATTCCGGATCGATATCATCTCCTGCTGCGCTTGCATACCATAGATTATTTACCTGTGCAGTTAGCTTTGCGGAAGAAACATGGATTTTTCTAACCAGCTGCTGTGGCAGATTATAAGAGAAAGAGACGTTTCTCAATTTGATATAATCTGCTTTGATCACATTCACATCCGCGTTTCTCCACATCGTAGAGATAGTACTTGCACTGCTGATCATAGTTTGCGGATAATCAACTAATAACCGGGGTGTAGAAGGGGTTACTCCATTTTTATACCGCAGCGTAATGTCCTGATCGGTTAACTCGTTTGAACTTAGGTTTAAAACATCTTTCCTCATCACGTTACCGCCAGAGAAAACAAGTAACGCACCTAATTCAAATTGTTTATAGGCGATCCGTTGGGAGAATGACCCTGTATAAGTTGGCACGAGTGTACCCATTTTCACAAGACCTGCAAAGTTATTAACTGTTTTAACGCTGGATACTAAAGGGTTACCATCTGCATCAAATTCCAGTGAAGCTTTACCATTTTCATCCAGGAAATATGGGTATCCGTTGATCATACCACCGTAACGATAAGCATAAAGTGTATTCAACGCATTGCCTTCAATTAAATAGTTTGTGGGTGAAGCGACGTAATTTTGAGCGGTAGATTGTGTATTGTTCACTTTACCGATTTCATTTTTGTTAAAGCCGATTATAAATTGTGAACTTAAGGTCAGTCCATCATTTTTAAGCCAGTCGCCCCCTACACTGAATTCTATTCCTTTGTTTCTTAGTGCACCACTGTTTAAAACTCTCGAAGCGGTTCCAACGGTTTGATCTAATTCTGTGGTAACCAGCAAATCTGTACTTTTCTTAGAATAAACATCGATACTACCTCTCAACCTGTTGCTTAATAAGGCATAGTCTAATCCTGCGTTTATTGTAGCCGTTTGCTCCCATCTCAGTTTTGGATTTGGTAAGGTTACGATATCAGTGTATTGGAGCGTAGGAAAAAGGTTATCCGTTCTTCTTCTGGCTGTAATCAGAGGGGTACCACTTTGATCTACATTTCCATTAATACCATAAGTAGCCCTTAATTTAAGCAAGTTGACAACTTTTACTTTCTGCATGAAATCTTCATTGCTGATATTCCAGCCCAGCCCGGCCGACCATAACGGTCTGTTTTTGTATTTCGGATCCACGCCAAATAAATCTGCCTGATCTATACGTACACTACCTGTAATGTTGTACCTGTTCATATAGGTATAACCTGCATTGGCGTACCGGGACAGAAAACGGTGTTTGATTTCATCCTGAGAAAGTGCAACAAATCCTAAAGTTTTAGTGCCCCCATAAATATAACTTGGGGCACCAGACTGACTTAGTGTTGCATTATTTAACGCGACCGAAGTCAGCGTTACAGGATCATAACCATAACGAAGTTCACTCATACCAATTGGTATCATCGTCTGCCGCATCTCAAAACCAGCAATCGCTGTGATGGAATGTTTACCATCGGAACCAAAGCTTCTGTCAAAACTCAATTGGTTCCTGAAAGTGTAGCTATTGTTTTGTGACATGGTAGAGCCATATTGGCCACCTGCCGGCATTCCGCGGGTATATACTCCGGTAGCTGGCGTATAACCTGTAAGTGCATTATAGGCTATTCTCACTTTGTAAGAATCCGCGTCGTAAAATTGGTTACTTTTAGTAGTATTGTTTTCATACTGGAACTGGCTGCTAAAGTTCAGGCCTTTGGTAATCTTAGCCTGGATGTTAGCAAAAGCCCTGAGTGCCATGATATTTGATTTTATCTGGCCTTCCTGCAATGATTGCAGGATATTGAAATTGTAGGAACGATAATTTGAATTACCACTCAGCGCATCTACTAATGCTCCGTTTACTGCTGCAGTAGTACCGGCGCCAGAAGATAAGTTTACATAATCTGCATAATTCAGGCTGCCGTCTGCATTAACAATTGACGCATATCTTGGCTGTATCACATCATAACTATTATAAGAAGCATCAGTAGACACAGAATTAGTGTAAGCCCCGTTCACTCCGATAGTAGTGGTTAACCAGTTGGTAACATTGTAAGTATTTTTAAAATACAGCGTCAGTTTATCATCTTTATTATTGATGGTACGCTGTGCAGAATTATCATAATTGATGGACGTAAAAGTATTGGATTTTGACGTAGCAGAACTTATTGATAAGTTATATCTCTGGCGGAAAGCGTTACGCCATACATTGTCTCTGTATTGCTCATAATAATCGTTATCAGACCAATCAGACAGTTGCTGAGTTACCTGATCGGCAGTAACCTTGCCCGCATCCCTGTCACGATAAAGCTGATAAAGCGGAGAATAATATTTGATCGTACCGTTAGCTGCAGTACCATAGGCTGCAAACATAGATTCTGTAGTAGTATAACGGGCACGCTCCTGGTTGTATACATCAGTTTCATAATTCAGTATATCACCCGGAGAGGCATAATGCATTGAACTGAAACCCGGTTTGGTATCCACAAAAAAGTCGGTATTCAAAGTTACCTTAACTGGTCCGCTACCTTTTTTTGTGGTCAACACGATTACTCCGTTTGCAGATCTTGATCCATAAATAGAAGATGCTGCTGCATCTTTAAGCACAGTAACACTCTCAATATCATAAGGATTTACATTCTCCAGGGCAGTTTCAGTTGGCAATCCATCAATTACCACTAATGGGGCCGTCCCAACATTAGTGATAGAGTAAGTACCCTGTCCCCGAAGCAATGGCTGGTCTGCTACACCAATTCCGTTAACATTTTTCACATAAGCTAAACCCGCAACACGCCCTTCTAAAGCACTCAGCAGATCTACGTTTACATTTTCGTTTAGCTTTTTATTATCCACAATAGCAACCGCTGCGGTAGAGCGTTCTTTGCTGACAGACTGGAAACCATTCACCACTACCTCATCCAGCAGAGAAGAGTTAGACATTACTTTTATCGTAACCACCCCCGTACTTGCGCTTTTCTCAAATGAGCGTTCTGTCTCGAGGTAACCGATATAATTAACCTGCAGCGTATTGTTTGCTGAAGTTACATTGATAGTAAAGTGCCCGTTAGCATCTGTAGTTGTAACAGAACGGCCATTTTTAACCCTCACAGAAGCCCCTGGTAATGACATACCCGTACTATCGGTTACCATACCATGAATTTCATATTCTTCAACAGCCGATTTTTTAAGGCTGGTTAATATGATCGTTTTGTTATCACTGATCTCGTAGCTAAAATCCTGCCCTTTCACAATGGCATCCATGATCACCCTGATGTCGGTACTGTTCACTTTTAAAGTGATTGATTTTGCTCTTTTAACCAGGTCCGCATCAAATATAAATTGATAAGAGGTCTTAGCTGATATTTGTGACATTACCGTATTTAACGGTGCTTTGTCAAAACTATAAGTATTAGACTGTGCATTAGACGGGGTTGCAAAAAGCAAGAGCATCCCCAGTACTGCACAAGATGTTAATAAAAGCCTGCGCCCTTGCGAGACGAGGTGAGAGTAGAATTTTGTCATAAATTGTTGTTAGGTTGGTTGATAATTGATAAGTATATATGTATCTATTTGGTTAGTGTTTGAGCAGTACTTTATTTCCATCCAATTCAAAATCCAGATTGGTGGCTTTTGATAATAGTTTCAATACATCTGTGATGTTTGCACTGCGTGAAATTTTCAGGTACAGGTTTTTATCAGGTAATGATTGCAGGTCTGCATCAACATTGTACCATCTGCCCAGTTTTTGCATTACCGCAGATATTGGCATATCATTGAAAAGGAAATCACCCCTGGTCCATGCCAGGTATTCGGCAGCTTCGACATCGGTTAAGGTTAATTTGCCGGGCTGACTGATCACTTGCTGATTCGGTTTTAACTTTACATGCTGATTTTGTTTATCAGAGAAAAGGATGCTTCCTTCGAGCAGGGTTGCCGTTACCCCATTATCTTCTTTATAACTGCTCACATTAAACTTGGTTCCCAAAACGCGGATTGAATTTCCATCTACGTTTACGATAAAAGGCATGTCGGGATTTTTAGCGACCTCAAAAAACGCCTCTCCTTCTAATGCTACTTTTCTCTCTGCTCCCCTAAACCCTGTAGGGAAACTCAGTTTCGAGCCTGCATTTAGCATCACTACCGAACCATCACTTAAAGCAACACGATATTCCCCTCCCCTCGGGGTTTCCAGGATATTCATTTTAGAAGCCGTCACAGAATCTGCATTATAAGCAGCGTAAACAATCGTTCCGTCGTTCTGAGTAGTAACAGTTACCCCATTGCCCTTAAACAACACAGTATCGTGCTGTCCTTTCAGGCTTTTAGCTACACCATTTACAATAAGGGATGCTTTTGGTCCGCCAGGTACAATATCATAATCCCGGCTGCTGCCCAATCTGTAGATCAGAAGGCTGATTGAAACAACAGTAATTAATACTGCGGCAATCCTTGCGAGACGCCCGGTAATTAGCCTACGAATTATCGGCTGACGAATTACGGTAGTTTTCGTACTGCCAAAAATCTGTTCAGAAAGCTGATCATGGATAGCTTCCAATCTTGCTGTTTCATCTAATACAGGATAATCTACATCAAATTCAAGTTTTTCCAAAACCAGCTGCTTCAGCTCCGCTTCGTCTGCTGTACCGAAATAGGTAAAGAGCAATTCAAGCTCGGCCGCGTTACTGCGTTTTTCTAAAAAACGGTTAAACAATTCTGGTGTTGGTAAGGAGTTTTGCATGTTCGTATATATATAAATACGCACGGGAATGAAGAACACACTATCGCTGAGGATATTTTATTAAAAAAAATGCGAATAATATCTTTATGTGGACTAAACCCGCTGCGCTTTTATTAAATGATTGATTTTATTTGGCTGTTTTATAAGGTTGACTGAAAATTGAATGATTTTTATTGATAATGATCAAGCAGAAATCGATATGGAATGATATTGTGTGATAAATAGCCCTCAAATAATCTGCTTTTTTGCAGACAGACAATGATCAGTGCTTAAAATAAGCCGCAATACAAAAAATCAGGAATTCCTGGGAATGAAAGAATACGTAACGCTTTACGGATTTAGTGGCGCTGACGAGTTGGTTGCTAACTGTAGACGGGCTAATGGAAAGCAGTTCGGCTGCTTCCTGATAACTTTTACCTTCAATTTTGCACAACCTGAAAATTTCTTTACGCTGTGGCGGGAGCTGGTCAACTGCACTATTCAGCAATTGCATCCTTTCTTTGTTAAAAATATACTCTTCCGTCTGTTCGTAAAACTCAACAAATACCTCCAGCACATGCTGCTGCATTTTTTTGTCTAATGCGAGCTTACGGTAATAAGTAAACACCGTAGTTTGTGCAATAGTAAAAATCCAACCTTTAAATGACTTATCCAAATCGATATCCGCTCGGTTTGTCCACACTTTAAGAAATACATCCTGTAGCAGTTCATCAGCGATTTCCGGTGATTTCACCATTCGCTGCATCCTGGAAAGCAGAGATTTACTATACTTTTTATAGACAAAATCAAATGCACTCCTTTGACCATTTTTCAGGCCATCCAGATTCTGTAATTCTTCATGATCTTGGAGGTGTTCTTCGGACATTTTTGTGAAATTACTCATTAGGCGCCTTAAAACATTCTCAATTAACTTTTTACATTATATTTTAACATAAAACATTAGTTTTTTCATCTCTGACGGGAGGAGTCATACTGAGACAATATTATCATGAAGCATATTCCTATAATATTGAAATGACGTAGGAATAGCTATCCTATAGCTTACATATAGCCAGAATATAGCAGGGAGCTATATCAACACTATACCAATGCCAGGCTAATGCTACGCCAACACTATCTCAATCTGCTCGCGATATGCTCGCTGTCCTATATCTGTCTATTGCCAATCCATATTTTTAGCTGAATATGATGATAACATAAGATTCGATGTACAAAACTAAATTGACAAACTAGTGTTGTAATAAAAATTTAAAATATGAACTCATTTTTCAAGACGATTATCGCAGGCTGGGGAGCCAAGAAACTAGGTGGCGGGTGTTTATCTACCATCCTTATATTTGTAGTAATATATGTAGCATTAGGACAATGCAGCAGAACGCCACAACGTGCAGCTGTACTGGAAAAGGCCCCAACCCATGTTTTGGCTGCAAGATAATTTCCTGAAGCAAGATAATCAGGCACAATAGGATCAAGATTATAATAGGCGTTTCGATAAGTGAAACCCTATTATAGGCTGGTTTGCTCTGTAGCTTTCTACTGCAAAGGTTTACAATATTGATAGCCCCGGTTTTAGTAAAATCTTTACTACTGATTGATAGTACTGCTGAAAGTTTATATGAAGAACCTGAAAGCGCCCTAAAATAAAGTAGTACCTACACAGAAAAAGATATCAGGCTAACTGCTTGCAGGAACAGTAAAATAAAAAGTAGTTCCTATACCGAAAAGATATCAGGTTAACTGTTTGCAGTAAAATACAAAGTAGTTCCTATTGTGAAGAAGATATCAGGCTAACTGCTTGCAGGAACAGTAAAATAAAAAGTAGTTCCTATACCGAAATCACTTTTTAGCCTGATCTCGCCGTCATTCAGTTCTACAAATTCCTTACAGAGTACCAGTCCGAGCCCGGTGCCTTTTTCTGAGGCCGTACCTAGTGTAGAAAACTTATTGTCAATCTTCAGCAGCCGGTCCTGATTATTACTTTCTATACCAATTCCGGTATCACTAACAGAGAATATGATATGGATACCCTTATTTTCTGCTGTTACTGTAACGTTGCTGTCCGCATAGCTAAATTTAATTGCGTTAGAAATCAGGTTTCTTAATACAGTAGCTATCATCTGGCGATCTGCATAGATGGACAGCTCCCCCTCTTCTTTCATTGTGATTGTAATACTTTTTGCATGCGCCAGTGCTGAGGTCAGCTCTTCTGCCTCTGTAAGCAGTTCGGCCACTTTAATCACCTCCCGATCGGGCTTCAATGCACCAGTCTGTATCCTGGACCAGCTTAACAGGTTCTCTAATAATGCGTAAGCTTGTTTGGCCGATTGGTTCATGCGCAATGCCATCTGCTCAATCTTGCTGGTATTCAATTTATCCGCATTCTTATAGATCAGCTCACTAAACGCAAGTAAAGACGTAAAAGGATTTTTAAGGTCATGTGCGATGATAGAAAAGAGTTTATCCTTAGTTGCGTTTAACTCTTTCATTTGCTCTTCAGCTACTTTTAATTGAGTAACATCCTGACAAATAATCAGAAAGCTGTGTTCGCTTGTCAACGTAGAATATTCCCGGATCACTTGTACTGCGTAGAAATAGTTATTTCCATTATGATTCAGGCTGATACTTGTATTTTGTATTACACCATTTGCTTTTACCTGATCGATCACCGGTAAAAGTGAAGGCAATAAAGAAATGTTCCCGACTTGTCTATGATTATGGTTATTAGAATCATTGTTATTAAACAAAGCTGAGTGTTCGTCCGGATGCAACAACTGTTGCGCAGCAGTGTTCATATAAATACACTTCAGTTGCTCGTCTATCCTTAGAATTAAACCGGGCATATTTTCAGCTAATGTCCGGTAAGTTTCTTCGTTATCTTTTAAATTTTTGAAAATTAAACCTGTAGGTGCTACAAACCCTGTCTCTACATTCGCTTTATAGATCAGAAAAAAGGCAATTAATTTTGCATAGTGACCCAATGCGTTCGCCGTACTGTCATTGGAAACATACAGCGTAAAACAGAATTCACTTAATACCGTAAATACAAGGGAATACAATAATAGTTGATATACCTCCGGGCTAAATTTCTGGCGGTTCTTCAACAAAAGATATCCAGCCACCAGCAAGGTAACTATGATTACATATTCTCCATAAATTTTAAAAGTGGTCTGCCCTGCACCTTCGATAAAACATACCGGGAAAATGTGCCATACGAGAATCGCTAACGCAATTAACGAACTCAGTAAAAAGTATACCAGAAAAATCAGGTCAGGTTTCAGTTTTCTGTTCCCTTTTAAGAAGTAAAAACCAACTACCAATGTGATTGCCTCCAGGAAACGGGTAGCCACCCAAAACTGATTAGCGAAAAAAGCATGCGACGGTCCCGGTATAATGCCCATATCTTTATATGTGAGCGTATGCAGCAGATCCAGCGCACCAATAAAGATATAAGAGATCCCTACATATTGCAGGTAATTATTGTCTTGCATCTTTTGGGTATTCCATGCTACAATAAAAACCGCAAAAGCCACCACTATAGAGAATAACTCAATTATAGTATGGAAGAGCATATAACTCTGCTGTATACTAAAATAGAAAATGAGGAAAAGAACGGCAACAGCAAATGCAGTCCTGTAATTACTTTTAAGAAAATGGAAAAGAAAAGCCAACGTCGATAGTTATAGTATATCAAATATAACACTTATTCTGTTTCGTAAACTATATAAATAACAATACCCGCCATCAATTAAGACAGCGGGTACCGCTTTATCTATACCCAGATGCTCTCACCTACCTAAGTACGATTACATTTTATTTAAACTTGTATCTTAACACTCTTTTTTTTAGTTTGTTTAAAGAATTTAGATATATATATCCAGTAATCAACTATCAGTCTTATCCTTGGCAATTCAGAATTTCCATCTTCACATAGCTTTGAGATGAACAGAAACTTATTCCAAATCCTTTTCTTCTAAAACAAACAGTTCATCAACTGTAGTATTAAATACTTTTGCAATTTTTAACGCCAGTATGGTAGAGGGCACATATTTACCCACCTCAATAGAATTGATAGTCTGCCTGGAAACTTTAATTTTATCTGCCAAATCTGCTTGTGTAAAGTTCTTCCTGGCGCGCTCTATTTTTATTGAATTAGTCATACGAGCAGTTAATCAGTAAAATAAAGCCTGCAATAGTAGATCATATTCGTCAGCGCAAGCACCAGAATGATAAAATGGTTGATTTCTGTCATTTCCATTGGTAACCAATTAAAATGGTACAATTCATGGATTGTAATCTTAAAGGTGTAAGCAATAATAAATGCAATGAAGATAGATGAAGCTTTCAGGCTCATTGAACGTTCATCCTGATTTTTTTCCGATGCAGTGATCAGCAGGAACAGACCAGTCATCAGCATCTGCGACCCCGCAACTGATTGTCTGAAAATCAACATGGAAGTACCAATTACAATCAGGGTAATGGCTATGATCCTATGGAAAATGCTGAACCTCATTAAGGCTTTTGTAAATGTTGTCATAGTTTTATGTTTAGGTTGACCAAAGATAAGCATACTTTTCATAATGACAAGCAAACTTTACATTTTGTATGCAAATACTTAAATTACTATCGATAAATGAATTAAATATTCGTTAGTTTGCTATTAAAAGATTGCTATTATTGCTATATTACACACTCAAATACCGACTATGTATAAGCCACTCACTTTACTGTTATTACTGTTAGCCACCTTTTCATTTGCGCAAAAACCAACATCTGGCGGGAAGCTTAAACCAGAACAGGCGATAATGGATATACGTCATTATACAATCGCATTAAAGGTAAACGTAGCACAAAAATCAATTGATGGATATACCGACATTGACCTGCTGCTATCCAAACCTTCTAAAGTGCTGGTATTTGACTTGCTGGACTCTTTCAAAATCAGCAAAGTACTGGTCAACAACCACGAGCAGAACTACAAATATGAGAACAACCTCATCACGATAAACTTAAACAAAGAACTCCCTGCAGGAAAAACAAAGGTAAAAGTCGTTTACAGCGGCAAGCCGCACAATGCAGTTAAACCGCCATGGGACGATGGATTTATCTGGGGTACCGATTCTACAGGGCATTCGCGGGTAGAAATTACCGCCGAAGGTACTGGAGGAAAACTTTATTTCCCCTGCAAAGATCATCCTTCTGATGAGCCAAATGAAGGGGTGGACTTGATCATTACGGTACCCGGAAATTTAGTCGTATCCGGGCCGGGCATGCTCATTAATTCTACGAAGCAAAACAACACCGCTACTTACCACTGGAAAACCAATTATAGCATCAACAACTACAGTATCCTGTTCAGTGCCGGTAATTATGAGGTGGTTAGCAGAAACTATAAAACCATTGACGGCAACACTGTACCTATACAATTCTATGTTTTAAAAGATCACATCAGTAAAGCAGCACATCATCTGGATGTATTCGAAAAAACAATACATCAGCAGGAAAAATATTTTGGAGAATACCCATGGGCAAAAGAAAAGATTGGTATTGTAGAAACCTCCTATTTAGGAATGGAACACCAGACAATGAATGGCTATGGTAATAACTTCCGCTACACAAAGGTAGGCGGTGAAGATTTCGATGGTTTAATGCACCACGAATTTGGTCATGAATGGTGGGGCAATAAGGTTACGACAAAAGACTGGGCAGATTTCTGGATCCATGAAGGGATCTGTACCTATGGCGATGCTTTGTTTATTAAAGAATTTGAAGGTGATGCCGCTTATATCAACCATTTTAAGAAATCCGCAGCACGCGGGATAAGGAATGTTAAACCGGTAATTTTAGGTAAAGATATTGATGAAGAGACCGCTTATAATGGGGATATCTATCCTAAAGGGGCATTCTTCATGCACACTTTGTGTTATATCATGGGCGAAAAAGCATTTTTTCCGGCACTAAAAACTTTTGCAACCAGCAAAAAATATACTTATGACAACCTGGTAAATACCGATGATGTGGAACAGTATTTCAGCAAAGCTGCCGGGCGCGATCTTAAACCTTTGTTTCACTTGTTTTTATACACCACCGATAAGCTGGAAGTTTTGATAAAACAACTACCAGAAAACCGCTATTCCATTAAGCTGACTAATATGAGTATTCCTTTACCTGTTGATGTGACAACCGATAGCGGCACGAAACAGCTAAACTTAAGCAGTACAGAAACGATAGTTACCAGTACTGCAAAACCGGTAATCGACCGGGATGTTTACTATCTAACTAAGCTCACTACAGAATAACAGCGGGCATACGCAAATTTGAAATTAAAATTAGCGTATGCCCGGATGTTTATTAAGGTGTGATGGTTCCCTCTACAGAATCGTCATAAGTTTCACCTACCACGGCACCGTAAGCCCTCTTTACCAATGCTACGGCCATACTGTGCTTCGTATCCCAGTAATATCCCTGTGCAGGTGTAAATTTCAACACTGTAATTCTTGCATCATCTTTCCCGTCGGTAAACCATGTTTTCATCATCGGATCCCATAGTTCATCAATTTTATCTTTATCTGTACTGATCGTAACATCGCCAGAAAGCGACAGATAATCGCTGTAAGCTGATCCTTGAAAAAGTAACTGAACAGCTGGATTAAGTGTGATTTCTTTATTCTTATGGCTGTCATTTGCACTTAAGAACCAGAAAACCCCATTATCATCAATCAGTTCCGGGGCCATAGGGCGGGTAGCAAATAGCCCATCCTCATCATTTTTAGTGCAGAAGAAACACGAAGATGCTTTTTTTGCCAGTTCTTTTATTTTTTCTATTGCCTCATCGCCTAATAGATTTTTTAGATTATCCTCTGGTTGATTTTTGTTGATTGAGTCCATGATTTTTATATTTAGTATTTGAAAGGTTTACTGGGGGATTAACAGAAAAAATGGATTAATGTTTAATAACCAATACTTTGATGTTTCAAAAACATTCAGGCAGCATGATGGTTAACAAACTGACAACTATAAATAAACATCATGGCAGAACAGAAAAAAGATAACGACCCTTGCTGGAAAAATTATGAGCAGGTAGGCATGAAAAGCAAAGATGGAAAAAAGGTACCTAACTGTGTACCTAAGAAAAAGGCGAAAGCAAAAAAATAAAAAGTGATATGACGTTTATGTAAACATAATGTATAGCAATATAACGCCATTTATGCGCAGGTTATCTAACGGTTAACAGGCCATCTCCGTAATTCGCCAAACCGATTCAACCCTGATCAAATAATTCAACAATGACCATTGCCTATCTGTTAAAATCTGGCTTAACCTACGATGATGCGTTTGCGCTGGTTAGAAAAACAAGGACTTTCATTAATCCACGCCCAGGTCAGATTACACGTTTAAAGGAACTGGAAGAATTCTATAAAAAACAGGATGCTATTTCTGAATAGTTAGGAAAACAGGCAGGGTTTGATAAAGATTAAATTTATTTTTACTGTTGTTAAAAAATGGTTGGATTATTAATCAAATAAACACTACTATTATTACATTGTAACCGGACACAGTACTTAAGTTACTGATTGGAGAGATAAATTCTCTTGTAACATTGTCCGGCGAAAAATTAACCCAAATAGCTGTATGAAAAAACTATTAATATTCACCTGCCTGTTATTCCAGATAGTGACGGCCAAATCCCAGGACTATGTAATTACCGACTATGGTATAAAAAACGACAGTACCATACTGAATACGAAAGCCATTCAGGCGATAATAGAGAAGGCCGCGGCAACAGGTGGAGGTACAGTTGTAATCCCTAAAGGCACATACCTGAGCGGGGCGCTGTTTTTTAAGCCCAAAACGCAGTTACACTTACTCGAAGGCGCGGTATTAAAGGGATCTGACAATATTGAAGATTATCCGCTGATCCCTTCGCGTATGGAAGGCCAGAGCCTTAACTATTATGCGGCGCTGGTAAACGCTTACAAGGTAGATGGATTTAATATTACAGGCCCCGGAGCAATTGACGGGAACGGGCTGAAATTCTGGAAAGCCTTCTGGGCCAATCGCGAAGCAAAGAAAAAACTGAACCAGCCCAGCACCAACCTCGAAGTACACCGCCCGCGTCTCCTCTTTATATGGGGATGTAATGATGTCAAAATCCAGAATATCAAACTCCGTAATTCTGGCTTCTGGACAACCCATTTATACCAGTGTACCAACGTGCTGATAGAAAATGCGGATATCCGTTCGCCATTTAAACCTGTCAAAGCGCCGAGTACCGACGGAATCGATATTGACGTCTGTAAAAAGGTAACGATCAGAAACTGCTATATATCTGTTAACGACGACGCCATTTGCATTAAGGGCGGCAAAGGACCCACTGCGCATCAACTCCCGGAGAATGGCATCGTGGAAGATATCCTGGTAGAAAATTGCACCATTGGCGCCGCGCATGCCACTGTAACACTGGGTAGCGAAAGTATCCATGCACGCAACATCACGATTAGAAATTGTAAAGTAGATAATGATTGCCCCATCTTTAAAATGAAAATGAGACCGGATACCTACCAGGTATTTGAAAACGTAACAGTAGAGAACATCACCGGCAAATGTGGTTCCATCATTGATATGAACCCATGGAAACAATTTTTCGACTTAAAGGGCAGTAAAGAAAAACCATATGGTATCGTTCGCAACATTTCCATATCCAATATTAATGTAAGCAGTAATAACTTTGGTGATATGGAAGGTAATCCTTCTGATCAGGTATCCAATGTAGTTTTTAAAGATATCACTGCCACTGCAAAAACCCCCGGTTTCAATAACATTTATAAAAATGTAAAAGCAGAAAATGTCACTATAAACGGGAAGCCGTTAGTGATCAAATAAATTCATCCATCTGCTGTGCTGGCATTCCATAACCGGCCGCCAGCACAGCAGACCTTACAAATTACCGGGTTTTGCATTCGGATCTACGCCCCCAACCCTGGGATTATATTTTACCCCTTTTTTCATTTTAATATAAACGGCGCCAAAATCTGCTCTTGATCCATAAATGGCTGCAGCACCTGCAGACTCTGTGTAATCTATAATCGTTTCTATAGATGCGGGAATAAAAAACTCGTTCAAGAACTCCATCACCTCTTTCCCAGGCACGATATCAAGCAAATAAGAATACTTATTATCAATCACAAAAAGCTTTGAATAACTCTGTTTATTCCTGGTGTGTTCCCATCTTTGATGAAGGTCACCAGCCTTAAACTTTGCAGTATCATTAATGATAACTGTTCTCAAACTGTCTATATAAGCGGCAATACTATCAGCAGGAATTGTTTTCCAGGGCTGTGACGGCTTGCTGACCGGCACCGGTTGGGCAAAGCCAAAATTGGTAACGCACAATAAAACAACTACAAGAAAGTTTTTCATATTTCCAAAGTTAAAATATTAATGTGATGCGGTCAAAACGGACATTTACAAAAAAGCCTTTCTCTAATTATTGAGCATCATCTTCGAATAAGCAGCTGGCGGCGAGTACGTACTTGTCGCACACAATGGGAAGGTAAGGAAAAACTGGGACCCCTTGCCAACGGTACTCTGAACATTGATAGAGCCGCCCTGTAATTCAGTAAACTCTTTACATAATATCAAACCTAAACCAACGCCCTTTTCGTTGTTTGTACCATAGGTAGATTCAGCGCCTATAGAAAATAGCTCTTCTTTTTTCTCTTTTGTAATCCCTATTCCGTTATCCTCAATAATAAGTGTAACCAGTTTACCTTCAACGCGGGATTTTAAGGATATTGTACCGCCCGAAGGAGTGAATTTCACAGCATTAATAATCAGGTTCCTAACTACAAGTTTGATCATCTCCACATCCGCAATAATACAAATCCCGGGATCGATTTCATTATTTATAGTGATCACTTTTTCTAAGGCTGAGATATGTAAAATCTCTAAAACAATTTTCAGCTCACTGAACAAGGGCACACTGGTTAACGAAACTTTTAACCCACCATCCATCTGCGCTTTAGTCCATGATAACAAATTCTGCAGCATTACCTGGGTATTCTTTGTTTCCTTCAGCAGGCTTGCTTTGATCGTCCGCTTTTCATCTGCGTCGATGTCGTATTCCAGCAAAAGTTCAAGGAAACTCTGGATAGAGTTTAATGGCGACCTCAAATCGTGTGAGATGATAGAAAGCAGTTTTGTTTTAGATTGATTGGCCAGCTGTAAGTCTTTCGATACTGCGATCACTTTGTTTTTTTCGTTAACCAGGCTCTTTACGATATAACTCAGTACCACAAGAATGCAGGCTACTGAACCCAAATAGGTAAAAGTAAGGTCCAGGAAAGCCGCAGAACGTGTACGGTAGCTATTACCTACCTGTGCAGGGTATATATATTCGATCAGTAACAACGCTACCACCGTCAATACATTTAAGGGGATCCAGAATTTATACTGTTTCTTTGGCATGATCGCCAGGCTCAGGAAAAAAGACACAACAAAAAGCAGCAATGTTGGCCCCCCGGAACCCGAGTTGATGAAAAAATTAACTACCAAAATCAAGTTTAATGCAAAGCAGAAAATCGGGGCACTGAACCTTAAATTATTATAAAAACGGGCATTAATATATAAGCCTGTGATCAGTACAAGCGTAAATGATAAAATCAGGGCAACGTATGGGATCTGGGTAACCAGGTTAACTAAAATAGAGATGAACAGGGAAGCAATGGTGATGAGGCTGACTTCATTAAAAATCCTGGATTCTAAAGTTGCCTCCATCTGATCGCCCACAAGTTTATTGTGTAAAGCAAGTATTCGATTTCGCATAACCATTGTATGCCAATATAGTGCCACTGTGTATTTTAGGAGTAAGATATGACAGTACTTTGGGTTTGGCTATTCAATATATCACTATTATAATTAAACGATACGAGACTAACTTTACAGCTATATAGTTGCCAGAAAAAGCTGATCCTGCCTATTAAATAGGAGTCGTCTCCCATAATACGTATAGTCTTGCTTACATTAAAATTCGTAGGATGATTTGCGGCTGATTTCGAGCACCAATTCCTGGATCACTTCAATACCGCTCTTCCAGCGCTTTAACCTGTTGGCCTGCTGAATAGCTGCCCTGTCTTTAATTTCATGATCAGGCAGGTAATAATCCGGCATCAGCTGTTTCATCGCCTGATGGATGTCATACACACTGCCGTTGACCATCAGTTCCGGATCTGACTTCACTAAATCCGCTAAAGCATCAGCCATGCTCGCCGCATAATAAGGGCAGTTCCAGTCATGGCGATAAGGATCATCACCTTTAACATTTACCTTTTGCAGCGGATGCGAAAGGTCGTCCAGTATTTCTACCACGGCATCACCAAAAACATGTGAATACTCCTCAATAAAAAAATTCCACCATCGCGGGTGTTGCGGCAGTTCTTTTAATAAAGTATCACAAACCATCACCTTTTTAGGGAAATTGGCATTTGCAGGATCCATAATTACAAGGGAAGTTCCAAAATGTCCCTCTTTTAACGAATGACGGCTGCAGATCACAAAGAACTGATAGCCGGTTTTACCCGCATCATGCATTGCTGCCGTAAGCTCCATTACTTCCTTTAACCTGTCTTCCAGGAAACCTCTCTTGTACAGCACATGTAAATTGCCTTCAGATTTCGCCATGCATCGTTTACTGTTTTCATCAAACACGTTACCATTTGCCGGGCGGCTGGCAAAATGATTGCCGCTATTGTAACGGATTTCTTCAGATTCTGCAGGGTAAGTATTGATATCAGCAGTATCACCTGCCTCTGTCTGTTTATTTGGATGAATAGAGCGGAATGGCACATGCACACGTTCACTATCCATGCGGCGCGCAAGATTGTAAATCCGCTGCTCTGCAGAAGCCCATAGAGGGTCGCCGCTAACCGGATCAAAATAAACATCTTCCGCGCATCTCCCCAGATGACGGGCAATAAAATGATTATTCAGTAACTGCTGCATGGGGTGCTGGGTAGTCAGAAAGAAATCCCGCAATGCCCCGTTTGCAATGTACTTTTCCACTGTCTGGTCAAATTGCAGCAATGTTTTGTCCTCATGCTGATGCACCCAGTCAAGCAGGAAGCGATTAACTTCAAGCTCAAAAAAATGATTTGCCGCTTCTGCGATTTCTTTAGTAACCGTGCATTGTTTCATAAACTTGTCCAGGGAATGTCGCAGACTGCGAGATCTTAAATATAACTGTTTACTTTATTAAAAACAATGCATCACCGCTTACTTTTTGCGTAACATTTTACGCACAATTCCGGTCACATATCCCGTGTTTGCAGCACTGATTTATACTGCTTCAATTCCAGGGAAGCAGACAATATATTTAATTAGTTTATTCAATCCTTAAGCACCCGGCAATAGATTTTGTTCCAAAGCGATTTATCTGAATGTTACTGTCTATTTTTTGTTCTGATCAAACTGCATAGAAATCTCACGTGCCTGTTTATAGTGTTTTTGTAAAACCGGCAATACCTTTTTAGCGAACGAACTGATGGCTGTATCCGGACTTTTTGTTGCCCCCTCAAACAGAGAAATATCATTAATATGATCTTCAACCATCATGTTGATATAATAACTATCAAAGTTTTTACCCGAATTGGTATTCAAATGAGTTAAATGTTCTTTCTTTTCAGCAGGAAGTTCTGCCGGCAATGTAAAACCCTTTGCCGATGCAAGGGCACTAAGTTCTGCATTAGCAGTAGTATGATCCTTTTCGATCATTGCAGCAAATTCTTTAATACTTTGCAGCGACGCCTTTTGCTGGCCGATTTTCCCCATCTGCACTTCTACCAGTCCCCCGATAGCAGCTTGTTCCAGAAATTTATTTACAGGGGTGCCATCTTTCATGTTGGTTGAGGTATCCCTCGATGTAGAATCATGGGCCATTGTGTGGCCGGTCATTGTAGAATCAGCAGTATCTTTCTTTTGATTTTGATTGCATGCCTGGGCAAATACCGCAAATATTAACAGGCTGGCTGGCAGAATTTTGAATTTTGTAATTTTCATATTCGGTTAGGTTTATTTTCCTGCTTAACAGGCTGGGTTCCCGAATGTTTCGCAAAGTTATCATCTTCGTCATTAATTACCCGGCAGCCCCGCAAATGAACTACCTGGCTTGCGCCGGGCACCCTTTATTCTAAGTAAAAGAGACAATTTCTGGCATCGAAGCTAGGGTTTCGTTCATTGCCACTAAATATTGCTTTTTCCCAGATACCTTAAATACCACTGTTAGCCGGTCATTGTCTTTGCCGACTTCCAGACGTTCTAAAGACAGGCCACTATTGCTCAGCGTATTTTCTAATAGTTCCAGCTGATTAAAATCCGGATTACGGAACATGACACTGATAAGCTTCTGCTTTTGCAGTTTGGCAATCATGGTTTCTACCTTTGTAACCATTAAAAGTATACCTAAAGTAATCGCCGTGAGCGTCAGTGCCAATGCATGGTACCCTATTCCGGTAGTCATTCCAATTGCAGCGGATGTCCAGATCACCGCAGCTGTAGTTAGCCCCCTTACAGAAATTTTATCCTTAAAGATCACCCCTGCGCCGATAAAACCTATACCGGTGATAATATTGGCTGAGATCCTGTCATCCGCCCCTGCGCCGTGTTTAGAAACGATAGTGAAAATTGTAGAGCCCAGGGAGATCAGGATGATGGTGCGGAACCCGGCCGACTTACTCTTATATTCTCTCTCGAAGCCAATGACGCCCCCACATATTATGGAAACCAGCATAGCGATCATATCTTGTATCTCAACAGTAAAGTCCATTCCTATCATTTGAAGTTTGATTTATAAAAGCAAATCAGGTGCCATTAGGCGATGATGGTGAGAGATCCTTTTTTTATCTCCAACATGCATTATAAATGTTGTTACAATAAAAGTTTTTTACTGATCATAATTAATTGTATTATTACAAATACGTTATTTGTAACCATTGATCAATATGCCACTACATTAATACATATCTTAAATGAAAAAATTTCTGCTCCTATTATTTTCGCTCTCCTGTCTATTCAATACCTCATTTAGTCAGACTCAGGAGAAATTACTGGATAGCCTTTTCTCCACACGCTACAGTCAGCATAAATTTAACGGGAATGTGCTGATTGCAGAAAATGGCGTGCCCCTTTTCGAAAAAAGTTACGGAAAAGCCGATGAAGCTTCCGGCCGTTTACTCAATCCCCAATCTGTATTTGAACTTGCTTCTGTATCCAAGCAATTTACCGCCATGGGCATTGTACTTTTACAAAAACAGGGAAAGCTGAAGTATGACGACCAGATATCAAAGTATATCCCTGAACTTGCCTTTTACGGCAATATAACAATCCGTAACCTGCTTAACCATACCGGTGGCCTGGCCGATTATATGAGCCTTTTTGAAAAGAAATGGGACAGAAGTAAGATTGCCACAAACGAAGATATCATCAAAGAATTTGCTGTACAAAAACCGGATGCAGGCTTTAAACCTAATGAAAAGTTTGAGTATAGCAATACCGGTTACGCATTACTGGGCAGTATCATAGAACGTGTTTCCAAAAAGTCGTATGGTGACTATTTAAAACAGCACATCTTTGTTCCCTTAAAAATGACACATACACTGGTATACAGAAGCCGATTCAAACCACAAAAAATTGATAATTACGCTCTCGGTTATGTGCAGGACAGTAATGGTAAAAAAGTACTTCCGGATAGTTTCGGTAAACAGTTCTACACTTATTTTTTGGATGGGATTGTAGGTGACGGGATGGTCAACTCTACTCTCGAAGATTTACTGAAATGGGACCAGGCTTTGTATACTGATAAACTAGCAGACAGTCGCGATAAAGAACAAATTTTTACTGGCACGACAACTGCAGATGGTAAAAATAACGAGTATGGTTTTGGATGGAGTGTGTCCCTCAACAAAAAATATGGTACTATAGTCAGTCATTCTGGTGGTTGGGCTGGTTACCTTACCTATATCGAAAGACAGCTCGACAATAACAAGACTATCATCACCCTGCAAAATAACGATATCACCGGCACAAGTATTCCACTTGCTGAAGTGAGAGGTATCCTTTATAATGAAAAGGTGGAAATAGAAAATCTGAAAAAAATTAATCTGAGTACCGAAGCGCAAGAAAAATATACAGGTATTTACGCTTCCCCCGCCTTTCCGATGAAACTGAAGATCCTGATTAAAGATGGCGAACTTTATGGGCAGGGACAAAGTGAACGACAAGGCACCTTTAAACTGGATGCCTATGAGCATAATATTTTCAAGAATGACCCTGCTAAAGTGAAAGTTGTATTCAATCTTGAAACACATACCATGGAATTTACACAGGGTAAAAACCCGGCAATAGTTTTCAATAAAGAGATAACTGAAGATTTAGATCACTAAAATGCCATACCTCTCACAAGTAACCCTTCCTGCATTACAAGATGGCAGTTACCTGCAAAGTATCCCGAGCCTAAACAAAGGGCTGCAGCTCCATTTAAAAAGTAACGTTACTTTTTTTGTTGGTGAAAACGGATCAGGCAAATCTACCTTGCTCGAGGGCATTGCCGATCAATGCGGTTTTAGCCTGAGGGGAGGAAACCGGAACCATAATTTAAACAAAGGTTATCTGGCTACGGGATATGAATCTGCACTCGCCCCCCATTTGCAATTAACATGGACACCGCGCAGGATCAGTGAAGGCTTTTTTATGCGGGCAGAAAGCTTTTACAATTTTGCTTCCTATATAGATGAATTAGCAGTGGATGACAAGCGTATTCTAAACGCCTATGGAGGCAAATCACTACACCAGCAATCACACGGAGAGTCTTTCCTCTCTTTATTTAACAACCAGTTCGAATCAGGTATTTACATACTCGATGAGCCTGAAGCAGCATTGTCGCCGGCCAGGATCCTCGCATTTATGTCGGTCATACACCAACTGGAACAAAGCGGGCGTGCCCAGTTTTTAATAGCTACCCACTCCCCTATGCTGATTTGTTATCCGGAAGCTACGATCTACCAGTTTAATGATCATGGAGTTAGCGAAACTACCTATGAAAAAACCGAACATTACATACTCAGCAAATCGTTTTTAGACAACCCGAAGTTATTTCTGCATCATTTGCTCAAAGATTAGATCATTGAACTCCTGAACTGAATACAATTATCTCCTTTACAGGAGTCCCGGATGATGCTCCAAGATTATCCCCTAATGCGCATTTCCGCTTATCGGATCCGCTGCAGCTGGGTTGGCAGGATCATAGACCGCTACTCCTACCTTAGAATCGGCGCAGCCATAATATAAATACCATTTGTGTTTAAACCAGGCCATACCTTCAATAAACACTGTTCCGTTAACATACTGACCACTCTTTTCAAACGGCTGCATCGGGCGTAAAAACGGCACATCCAGCCTGGTGATTAATTTTGAGGGATCTGTTTTGCTGAACAGCATCTGGCCTGCACAGTAAGAATTACCATTAAAACGTTTATCGCCACCCTCGCCAGGATGGTTCTTACCATTATACAATAATACAACCCCTTTACTGGTCAGGATTGCAGGCGGCCCGCATTCTGTAAGGTCACTATCAAAATAACCCGGCCGTGTTGACGCCAGTATCTGCAAATCACCCTTATTATCTACCAGTGGCGCCCAGTCCACCAAATTCGTAGAGGTAGCCCCGAATACATGCGTTTCTCCCCAGTACATAAAATATTTACCATTGACCTTTGCAATTACCTGTTTATCCTTTTTTATCCGGGTAATGATGGATGCCGATTTGGAAGCGATATTAAAAAACTTGCCCTGATAAGCATCCTGAAATATTGGGCCATGTTTTTTCCAATGGATCAGGTCCTTAGACGTTGCAGCGCCCAGTCGCGGGGTTTTACGATTCCACTGTGTGTAAAAAACAACATAGGTACCATTCTCAGTAACTGCTACACGCGGATCTTCACAGCCTCCCGGCCACTCGTATTCTTTTTGCAGATCATCAGCCGGGTAAAATACTGGTTTACTTTTGCGCGTAAAATGTAAGCCATCTGTGCTTTCTGCATAACCAAGGCGGGATGTACGCGTTCCAATTTTTATCCCTGTTTTATCTTCCGACCGGTAGAGCACGATGATCTTACCATTTTTAACTGCCGCTGCCGGATTAAAAGTATCATTTGCCTCCCAATGGATTATCTTTTTACTCATAGGGTCGTAAAATTCGGATGCGGGATTGGGCGAAATAATTGGATTTATCATGTCTGGCCTGGCAAAACCGCCCAATGCCCATGCAGGCAGGATATTTTTATCCTGACCAACTGCAAATTGTGCAGATAAAAACAGCGTAACTGCGCCTATAAATTTGAGTGAAAATTTGCCTGTCATTTGATGGTTTATAATTTGGTTACCACCAATGTAATGATTTTTAGCCTTAATAACTGGCATTGGAAGGGCGTCCGTAAAAACAAATTATTATGTATTCCCGGTTTTTAGATGAGGCCTGCGCAGTGAGTATCATTAAATAGGGTCACAATTGAGTTTTATTACTCGGGACTTGCAATAGTAAAGTTGACCACTTGGACAATTCTGTCATCTATCTCTGCAATGCTATCTTTTATAACCTGTAATATCGGGTGGGATATATGGTATCCATCCATTTCCATCAGGTTAAGTAAACCTTTGATCGTGGATACCGGGCGACGAAATTCGTGTGATTGTATATGCGCGATTTGATCGAGCTTACTTTGCTGCGCCAAAGCTGTCTGCTGGGACCTTATGCGTTTAGAGATATCACTGCAATTAAACGATATTCCTATAATATCACCTTCGTTATTTCTGGCCGGGTCGTAACTGATAAGGCACCAGATAGAATGCGGGCCAAAATTCAATAATCGTTCTCTTGTAATTCGTTCACCTGTTAATGCCAGATGGCAATTTTCTATAAAATCGTGTTTATAAGCAGAATCGACAAATTGATTTATACTCATTCCTTGCTCCATCCGAACACTGTAAATCTTTTGAATTAAGATTTCAACGGCCTTATTGTAACCTATTACATTCAAATCCTTATCCAATAATAAATGACTGCTGGTTATGCTTTCAAAAAATGAATTCATTTTCAGCTCAAGTTTTTTAGCTGTCAGGTATTGCTCTCTGAGCAAATGAAGGTTGGTCTCAAACTCAAGTAACTGGATCACCTGTCTGGCCAGGTTTTGCAGCATTTCTTTTTGGATCTGTGTAAGTTCTCCTGGTTTTTGATCGATAACACATAAACTTCCCAAAGTGTGTCCATCGTCGGTAGTCAATGGTGCCCCGGCATAAAATCGCACACCGGCATCCCTTGTTACGGCTGCATAATCTTTAACCCTGGGGTCCAGCTGCGCGTCTGAAATTATTACCAGCTGTTCGCTGTCCACTACATAATGACAAAAAGATTCGTCCCTGCCAGAGTTAGACACAAATCTGTCCTTTGCTAACTTATATTCGGTATCCTCACTGATTAGTGTTATTAATGCATTCGGCACCCCACAGATATCGGCAGCAAGCTGTGCAATTTCTAAAAATTCTTCCTGGTTATTTAGCCGGATGTTTAGAAATTGGTTTACCGCTACCAATCTCTCTAATTCTTTATATGGCATAAAAAGAGATTATTTAATTAATTGAATTAAAAAAATGGCAGATTATCATGGTGCTGAACCAGTTAGACCGTTTCCTTTAGCAGATGAAATCACAACATCCCCTTTTTCAAATAATTCGTCACATGCCCTCTCCAAAAGTTCAAATTCAATGATTTGATCGGGATACCCTTGCACTTTAAGATCGGCTATTGCGCATTTGATAACCTCAATTGGCCTGTGCAGATCTGCAGCTAAGATCTGGTCTATCTGCCGGAGCGACTCTATCTGTTCTATAACCGTTTTTTCTTGTCTTAACGTTTGTGTGATATCTGTGGCAACATAAGTAACACCGATAATAGCGCCCGCCAAGTCAAAAGCCGGTTCATAAGTAAGGTGCCATGGAATATCTCCCTTTGGTGAGGTTATAACCGTTTCCATCGTAATAATTTCTCCAAGCAGCGCACTTGTACAATTCCGGGTAAACTCATTAATAAATCCAGGTTCTACATACTCTTCCAATTCCATACCCTCAGCAATCATCAATTGATAATTGTTACTAAGTACATTTACCATTGTACTATTAAAAGAAAGTACACGCAATTCGGTGTCTAATAGTAAATGACAGGAACCAGAGCTTTCAAAGAAAGAGCGGTATTTGGTTTCTTCCTGACGAGAAAATTCGTATTGTTCTTTTAAAAGCTGCAGGCTCGCATCAAATTCCAGCAAGCGGGTAACTTGCCTTGCCAGCCGGTGCAGCATCTTTTCTTGTGTACTGGTCAGCGATTTTGGCTCCAGACCGAACACGCATAACGTACCCATATTTTGATGATCATGGGTCCTTAACGGTGATCCTGCATAAAAACGGATATGAGGCTCCTGAATTACATATGGGTTATCAGCGACCCGTTCATCGGCCGATGCATCAGGAATAACCAACAGTTCTTCCTGCGCAATAGTATATTTACAAAATGTATCTTTATAGGGAACCTCGGTTTTATTAGTACCCACTTTGAACTTAATATACTGCTTATCGGCATCTATGAATGTAATCATTGCGATAGGCACATTACAAATACCAGCTGCCAGCTCAACAATTTGCTGCAGTTCGTTTTCTTTACCGATGTTCATCTGTAAAAAACGATTTACTGCGGCTACCCTCTTTAATACGGTATGCGGCATATTTTTATTTTATCTACTATCCTTTGCAGCCCTCATCGTACCATCATATGGAGCTAAAAATTTAAAACAGTTATAACCGTGCTGATATAACCATTACTACAGACAGATACGTAAATCGATCACCAACAGATCTTACTAAATAGTTTTATCCTGAAAAATCTGGTACTGTAACGTTAATTATTGTATTTATCGATTTCAGCTGACAATTGCATAATAATGCTGCATCGTAAATAAATTCCTTAAAACGCTTAATTCAAAACACAGGAATTCACAATAGTACTACTACCCTAATACCTCTCCATTGTTAGGATTAAAGTTGACGAATAGTTATCACAACGCAAGTATCGGGTTTTGCACCACATAGTATCAGGGTAAGTTTGAATATAAAATAAATATCAATATGCACCAATTAAGTGAACCATCAATTCTATATTTCGGCACACCAGTAGTACTGATCAGCACCACAAATATCGACGGCACGTATAACATCGCGCCTATTTCCTCTATTTTCTGGCTTGGCTGGCGTGCTATCATCGGTATTTCTGCTTTCTCCAAAACGACTGAGAATATCCGCCGTACAGGCGAATGCGTATTAAACCTTCCATCTGTTCAGCAGGCAGATGCCGTCAATCGCCTGGCGCTAACTACAGGTAGTTTTCCAGTTCCAATGGGCAAAGCACAGAAAGGCTACATTTACGAGGGTAATAAATTTACTCTTGCGCAGCTTACCCCTGTGCCCTCAGCAACAATCAATCCGCCAAGGATTGCGGAATGTCCGGTACAAATGGAGGCAGTTGTAGAAAACCTGCATGGAATTGCGGAGGATGATGACCAGCAGCGCGGGCGACTCATCAGTATCGAATTACGTGTTCAGCGTGTCTATCTTGACGAATCAATTGTGATGGAAGGGAATCAAAACAGAGTTGATCCGGATAAGTGGCGGCCACTGATCATGAGCTTTCAACAATTTTATGGTCTCGGTGAACAGGTACATCCGTCGACCTTGTCATCAATATCGGAAGATTTATATCGTAGTCCGGATGTTGAACGGGCAAAATTCCAGCTCTGAGCCATTCCATTCCAATCCCCATAACAGACTGATATAAAGATACAATGCCACAATGCGTCCTTAAGGATTAGGGACGCATTGTTTTGACATTCCTTTTTTTTCAACCAGCCATCTCAGTATAATCATTGATAAGGAGGCTGCACCGAACACTGCACCTACCCAGGGAGCAATTTCTACGCCATTGTGAAAAATAAACCATCCGCTGACAGTAGTTCCAATAGCCACACCAAGGTTACCGAAGGAGGTAGCCAGACTATTGGCAAACTCCAGTGCATGGGGCGCAGCAGAGATCATATAAGCAGATGCATTTAAAAAGCATGGGGCATAAAAGAAACCCCATATCGCAATTACCAGAATCGTTCCCGGTGTACTCCCGGCCGAAAGATACAAGGCAAATGGAATAATTACAGTACCAGACAGGAAAAATGCAGTGGTTTTAGGGATACTCTTGCCCAGCATCTTTCCGGAAAGCCAGTTTGAAAAAATACCGGTAACTCCGAATAACAATAACATATAACTTACCATTTCGCCAGTCATATTTTTAGACTTGTTTAAATAATCGGCAAAATAGCTGTACGTAGAAAACCAGGCTGCAATCATAAAAAAATTCATCGCCGTACTAATCACAAAAGAACTTCTGGTAAGAATTTTCAATTGACTCCCGTAAGATTTTCTGTCCTGCACCGGCATAGGAGAAAGTCCTTTCCAGATAGCGAACAGCGCAATAAGGGTTACTCCTGCCTGTACCATAAAAGATACCTGCCAGGTTATCCTGCTAGCGAGGTAAGTTGCAAAAGGTACCGTGGTAACCATTGCAATGGCAATACCGCCCAGCACAATACCCATTAACTCATTTTTTTTGTTTTCTGTAGCTCCCGCTGTTGCGGCGGCTATGCCAACTGCTATATAAACCGGTTGCAGAAATGCAGGCAAAATTCTTACCAGCAACAATAACCAGAACGGAGGGGATAATGATGAAACAATTCCGGTAATAAGAAAAATCGAAATAGCCGTCAGCATCACTTTTTTACGGTCAGCACCAGCGCAAAGCAATGTCATAAATGGACCGGTAAGGGCAATCACCAATGCAAATGCACTAAGTAATGTACCCGCCTTTTCAATAGAAATTTGATAATGTGCGGCCACCTGTGGTAAAATACCAATCACACCAAACTCTGTAGTGATTACCCCGATCATTCCTAGACATCCGATATAGGCAACTTTTTTCATATTGTTAAAATTTATGTGCAGTGCAAAGGTTGTCATACCAGATCTATAAAGAAAATAAGGTGTTTTATCACAGTCTATAAAAATATTTATAGATTTACTTCATGGTTAACCTGGAATGGTATAGAACTTTTAAAACCGTATATCAAACTGGATCGCTCACGGCAGCAGCAAAAGCATTATTTATATCGCAGCCTAATGTCAGCCAGCATTTGGCTGCATTGGAATCACATGTAGGCAGACAGCTGTTTGAAAGGAAACCCAGGCTGGTTCCAACAGATTACGGCAAATTATTTTATACACAGGTCGTAGAACCTTTAGAAAAACTCGAAGAAGTAGAAACAGATTTTAAAGCCGCCTGTTACCTAACACAACTGCCGGTTATCAGGGTGGGCGCCGTTAAAGAATATTTCCATGCTGTTTGCTCCCAGTATATTACAGGTATCCCCGCGAGCCTGATGATTTCATTTGGACTTACCAAAGAACTGGTGGCAAAACTCCTGAAAGGCGAAATTGACTTTGTAATAGCAACACAGAAAACCGACCAGAAAAACCTTGTCTATGAACCCATTTTAAAAGAAGAATTTGTTATTGTAGGAAATGCATCAATAGATATTTCATCGTTTAGCAAATCAGTTAGAAAAAAAGATTGGAAAGCGGCAGAAGAATGGCTGCTTGCGCAAACCTGGTTTGCTTACAGTTCCGATCTGCCGATGATCCGAAGGTTCTGGCTCCATAATTTCAAGAAACGTCCTGCAATCAAGTCCCGATTCACCATTCCTGATATGCAGGTAATTTTATCCGCAATAGCTGCCGGCGATGGTATCACTATTACCGCCGATTATCTGGTGAAGGAACTTTTAACTGAAAAGAAGCTTCAGCTCATCTGGAAAGGACAGTTGATTACGGAAAATACGCTGTTCCTCGTATATGATAAAACAAAGGTAACAACCGACCAAATAAGCATCGCACGCATGCTTTCAAAACCGGCTTAAGCGACACAAATGTCATGATTGATCTATAATAACAGTATCAATAATAATGATGGCGTAAACCCTATGCCCATTATTTTGTTAGTATCATATGATTGATAAAATAGGATTCGGAGGGAGTTGCCATTGGTGCACAGAAGCGATCTTCAGTTCGCTAAAAGGGGTAATTTCTGTTGAGCAAGGGTGGATAGCTGCTAAAGATGATCCGGATGATTTTTCAGAAGCAGTGATCGTAAACTATGACCATGAAGTAATTTCACTGAAAATATTGGTTGCTGTGCATCTGCATACCCATAGCTGTACGGCCCGGCATTCAATGAGAGGCAAATACAAATCGGCAATTTATACATACTACAAGGCACAGATTGAGGAATCAGGAAACATCATCCAAAAATTACAACCAGAATTTGATCAGCCCATTATCACACAGGTACTGGAGTTTAGAGAATTCAGATTGAATAAAGCTGATTACCTGGACTATTACTACAGTAACCCTGATAAGCCATTTTGCAAAAATATCGTCAACCCGAAATTAAAGTTATTGATCAGACGGTTTTCTAAACAGGTTGATATGGAAAAACTTGGCCACCTATAACCCTTAATCCGAACATGACGAAACAACGAACACCATCTTACCTTAACTTTGACAAGGAAAATTATCCCTGGAAACCAGATATAGATTATAAGGAACAACCGCAGGCCTATCGTGTGGGTAAGGGTGAGCAGGGCGTATTAATCTGTGAGCCTTACAAATCTGAAATTGGCAAACACTGGCGTTTTAGAACACCAGAAATTGCGAAAGAGAGCAGTGAGGTAATCTTCGGACAGTTTATAGATTATATCAAAAACAAAGATTTTGCAGGTGCAGACATGGCACGGAAATTTTTACAAATGGGTTATACCCGGGCCAGGCGTTACGCAAATTACAAGGGCGGCAAAAAATATGATAAGGACAATAATTACGCAGCACTAGAGCGCGGCACGGGAGATCAGGAAAAAGCCGAAGCCGCAGCGATCTTTTATGAACGCTGGAAAGAAGCTGAGGCTAATACTGAATATACAGCTATGAAAAAGGATTGGAAGACGCGCTTGGGTTAGTTGCAATTCAATAGATCTGAGCTCCAACTACAACACATCATTTTTGATTTCATTGGTACCCGAAAATGCTATTGGGAAACACAATTTTAAACTAAACACATTACCATCCGGACCGTATTCCATCACATAATCTTCGGGATAATGAATTTGCAGTGTTCGTAAAATATTGATTAACCCTTTACCGGATTGTTCCTTTGGTAAAGTTGAAGTCGATATTAAATTTCGGGAGGTGATCACTAAAGAACATCTATCGTGCCTTATAGCTATGCTGGCAGGAAAGTTCACATTCTTTACATCACCATGTTTAAATACATTTTCAATAACCGTTAAAAGCAACAGTGGTAGAACCTGTACCTCCTCCAACCCATCTGCTACATCAAGTTCAATCTTAACCTGATGATTAAACCTCAGGTAGTTCAGGCGGATAATGTTCCGTACCTGCGATAATTCCTTTGATAAAGGGACCAGCCCTGTGTTAGTCACATCCTCCAGTGCATAGCGCATGATACTGGCCAGCAACTGGGTAGCCTCATCTGCTTCATCCGGATTTTTCCGGGCAGAATAATTGATAAAATTAAGCGTATTATATAATAAGTGGGGATTAATCTGTGCTTTAAGCAGGCTAGCTTCTACCACCAATAACTGATTTTTCAGTTGTTCATTTTCTATCTGATGGGTATAATCTTCCAGTAATTTGAGTTGTATCGCTTTCTGTGCTTTGAGGTACCGCGTTAGAATATAATAACCCGTACTATAAAGCAGGTATGGCATAATAGGTATCAGAAAATACTCCAGGCCCGAGATATCAAAAATAAACCCCTGCGTATCTGTATCTAATTCAATATCACCCATTAACATTCCCTCAACTAGGATGATCGCTACATAAGCAATAATTTCGGCGATTAATAGTAACGGTAATTTCCACACGGCACTGACTTTATTGCTTAAGGCCGCTGGTAATATAAGGTGTGCATGGGTATAAAATAAACAGATATTTAATATATAATAAAGCACATAATTGCTAATAAAAAAGCGCATTCCCTGCGGAAAAAGCTTGGCTATAAATATCTCGTAGCCAATATAAATCGACCACGAAAGCACATGCCACCTGTATGAGTACCAAACTTGCATATTAATAGACCTGGCGCTAAAATGCATTATTTTTTAAATGGTTTTAAAGCCATTTTACTGACCATTTCATGAAAAGCTTTTCTGTAGGTTTCTCCGATATCTCTCGTACTATCTTCACTGCGGTCCAGAAACACCCGGTTTCCATCAACCTTAAGCAAGTGGGTAAGTGAAATGATACAGGATTTACTAATGCGGACAAAATCAGGCCTTTCACTCAGATGTTTTTCAATTTCTTTCATCGTGAGGTAGACCATGGTTTTATGATTAGGGTTAATTATATTCAGAAAATGATCATCACTGTCTATGCACACAATGTTCTTATAAGCAATCTTTATAAATGTTCCTTTTGCTCCTCCTTTTACAAACAGATAATCTGCCGAAGAGTCGGCAGGCTGCACCAATGCAGCTTCCTGGTTTCTCAAAAAGTTAATTTTCTCCATCAATTCGGCGAGACTAATAGGTTTAAGCAAAAATCCATCTGCATTTACGCTAAAAGCATTCAGGGCATACTGACTATGTGCAGTAACAAATATCAGGTAACGGCAGTATGGCCGTAACATGGAAGCCGCCTCTATACCGCTTAAATCCGGCATATCAATATCAGAGAATATCACATCTACCTGCAGACCCGCCTTCAGCTCCTTTAGCGCGGTGAGTCCGTCATAAAAGGTTCCAACCACTTCAAGGTCCGCAATTTTAACAATGCGTTCATTCAACATCCCCGCAGCATGTTCTTCATCATCTATAATTATACATTTCCAACTATTCATAACTGTACATGGTCAGCCTCTTAAGCCATATCAATTGGTTCACTAAGCCAAATTAACAAAATATGGGGGTTTTACGTAATAATCGGGGTGGTTTACGAAGCTTTATTGAGAAAAAGTTTCGCTCCCTCTATATTTAAGATAATTAAAAAACATAAATCATTTAATCTAAAAACTATTATGAAAACTAAAATTGTACTTCTAACAGCTTCAGCCTTGTCATTAACTTTCTTTTCATTTAAACCAGTAAAAGAAACTAACATCCGCCACCTCAGCAACGGCAACATCCTGTTATCAGGTGCTAAAATTTCATCTGCAGACATGAAAGCGATCTTAGCTAAACAAAATGCTGGCGAAGCCTTTATTTTTAAAACAACAGTAACGAAAGACAAGGACAAAAGCACAGTAACTTCAGAATTAGCTACTACTACTCCAACTGTCCCTGAAGAGCCTACAACCAGCTCTTTACAAAGTGCTAGAGCATCTGCAGAGAGCATCTTGTCGAGATATGAATAGTATCCAGCTCATCCGGCAATAAGCTACCTCTTATTGCCGGATACTTAAAACTACCTATCATGAAAAAATCTACCTTAACATTAATCCTATTTCTTTTTTCAGCATCCGTTTACCAGGTAGCAGGGTCAACGGAAAAAATGGAATCATCGTTAAACCATACCGTTGTGCTCAACGGAACTGACAGACTCATTAACCCCGCAGGTTCCCTTTTTTTTAAGCAAACCTACGCAGCTGTACAGAAAAAGCAGTGGACAGCCCTAACAGAAGCAGAATACCAGCGACTGTTAAAATATTCGAAAGGCCGGAGTGTAGCGGTTAAAACATATGGTCACAAGACTTTTAACCAGGTTATCCGGTATACAAGAAACATTAAAGTAATGGAAAATGATTCCTTATCATCTTCATATAAAGAGATCACTACTATATTAAAAAAATATGAATAGCGCTCCAACACTCAACTCAGGCAAACAATACCTTTTTATAGGGTTCTTCTTCATACATTTTTTAATCATATTACTGGTTAGTATCAACAGCAGTACTGATAGCTATACCACGTTTTATGATGTAAAAAAAACAGGCATTTATAAAATTTTGCTTGACGTTACTGCGGGCATAGTAAATACCCCCGGTATATCCCAATATGCAAATTGCGCGGGTATTGATGCAGGATATGGGTTTTTCGCACCCAATGTTGCCAGCGAATATGTGCTCGAATACCAATTATACGGAAAAAACAAGCAACTGGCAGGTATCAGAAGGCTGCCAGGCTTTAAAAATAAGGAAAGCATTATGCGCTACAGCACTATGCTGGGAGGGTTCCAGGACAAACTCCTGGCCATGAACGACACTAAAAAACTAAAAAGCATCAGGATCCGCTATCTCGACGTGCTGGTTAAAGCCATGGGCAGAAATATACTGAGAGACGAGAACGACATTGTAAAAGTTAAAGGAACGCTTTTTTTATATGATTACCCCTCGCTGGAGAGATACCGTGCTGGTGACCGCACTGAAGTGCTACTGCCTTTCACAAAGTTTGATATTTTAAGAAAATAACCCTTTAAGCAGCAATTTAGCTTAAACATGATATAAAACAATATTATTATTAACGCTCCATTATCAACACGATGAAGAAATTGATACATTATTTTTTCGGCCAGCAAGACCAGCATTTATATAGTTTCTTTCGTACTGCGGTCGCCATTTTTTGCTTTATTCATTTTTCGTCTACCTTTCTAGACTTTGAGATGCTCTATGCAAAGGATGGATTGATCCCGCCAGAAGTAAGTGGCCTTTTTAAACTCAGCTGGATCCCCAACTTTAACAATCTGGCCATCTTCTTTGCAAAGACTACCGGCTGTACGTATGCCTTTGCTACAATTACATTCAAATATTTATACCTGCTGAGCTGCCTGATGCTTGCTGCCGGCTTCTTAACCCGTTTTTGGGCATTCCTGCTCCTCTTCCTGCATTTGGTCCTGGCTAAAGGCACCCCTTTTTATTCTTATGGCGTAGATTATTTCACTACCATTGCCCTGTTCTACTGTGCTGTTTTCCCGGTTGGCTCACAGCATTCAGTCGATAACCTGATTTTTGGCAGCAATACCGCAAATGCATTCCCATTTAAACGCGTCCTGCAGGTACACCTTTGTATGGTCTATTTTTTCTCGGGTTTTGACAAACTTACCGGATACAACTGGCGAAACGGCGAGGCCGTATGGAAGGCAATACATCTCCCTTATTTTAACCAGGATTTCCAGTTTAACGCAAACCTCTTTGCGTCGTATCCCTGGGTGATGATCATGGTAGGCTGGACTACAATCTGTATCGAACTGTTATATCCTGTAATGATCTCCCTGAAAAAGACCCGCCCCCTATGGCTGTCATTAACTGTAATGATGCATTTAGGTATACTGCTCTATCTTAATCTTTATTTCTTTGCCACTTTGATGATATTGCTGAACCTATCCGCCTACGGCGACCTGTCGACAGCTAAAAAGACCAGCGATAGCAAATCATGGTTAAACTCCCTGTTACGATTGCCGATCCCACTACTTAAAAAAAATACTGAATGATACGTTTATGCTTAGCCTGTTTATTATTATCTCTAACCAGCCTGTATAGTAGTCAGCATGCTTATGCGCAGACCCAAACAGTTCTTATCGAGGTAGCAGACTCGCTGAACCATCCGCTTACCGGGATCGGTATTACAATTTCCCAGCAAAAAATTATCTTAAAAACCGGAACGACCGACAAATCCGGCAAACTTTCCTTATCCCTGCAAAAAGGTATTTATAAAATACAAGTATCTGCTATTGGATATCAATCAGTAGCAGATAGTTTAGCAGTAATAGAGATCAATATCAGCAAACGTTATGTTCTGAAGCAAACAACCCAGTTAAAGGAAGTTGAGATCACGGCAATGAGGCGTTTTATCATTAACAAACCCGGCAGGACGGTGATCAACATTAAGAACAGCCCTTTAAGTACTTTTCCTACAGCATGGGAAATGCTCAGGTTTACCCCCCAGGTCAGGATCAGCCCATCAGATCAGCTTTATGTAGCTAACCAGTCTACTGCCGTTTATGTAAATGACCGGCTGGTTAAATTAGGAACTGATGATCTTAAGGCTTATCTGGAAACTTTAAGCGGCGAAACGATATCGAAGATAGAAGTAGTAAGGTCACCTGGTGCCGGTGCAACCGCCGATGCGCCGACGCAGATAAAAATTTACACTAAAGGAACTGGCACAGAGGGGATAAAAGGTTCTCTCAGGGGTGGTTATGCAGCAAACACTTTCTCACACTATAATTATGGGGGGAGCCTGGACTTGCGGACTGGTAATTTTGCTCTTCAGAGCAGCCTTAACCAGGCCCAGAGCCAAAACAGGGTTACCGGCACCCTGCAAACAGGTATTGGAAGCAATTTTAACGACCTGGTAAACCAGGAAGACCGTAAAAAAAACAGCTTAAACTCTAATAACGAGTTCAGCTATCAGGCCACAAAAAACAGCCAGTTCTATTCCGTTATCAATTTTATACGCAGTACACAAACCAACAGCAGTACAAGCAGGGGAAGAAAGGATCTTTCATTGGTTAACCAGGGCACTGTAAATAGCCGTTCTTCTACACCCTCCATAAATATTGGTTACAGGTACCAGATAGACTCTGCACAGAAAATATTGATCCAGGGCGACTACTATAAAAACGATGCCGATCTGGACAATGAATTTCTCAATTATAAAAACGGGGCACCGGCCGGCGATGGCCCCTCCTACCAGACGATAGACCGTAAATCACCGGTTTATTTGTTCAATGCAAGTTACCGTAAAGAGATGAGAAGCTGGGCTTTGGATGCAGGATTACGCTATTCCGATGTCCGCCTGGATAACCGCAACATCGGCTTCAAAAAAAATGAATCTTCAAACGTTCCATTGTCTGCCGAAGAACTGAACTATGACCTCAGGGAACATATTTATACTGCTTATGCCAACATCGAATACAGTAAAAATAACTGGAGCTTTAGTTCGGGATTACGCGGAGAGGCAACAAACGTAAATGCAAATTACTTAACTGGAGGCAGCAGCATGGCACTTAACCGCGATTACCGTTCGCTATTTCCCAGCGCACTAGCCCAATACACCGCTAAAAACGGACAGGTGTATAGCCTCAGTTACAAAAAGAATATTGTAAGACCCGATTACTATCTGCTCAACCCCTTCAGAAGGTACACCGGAAACGTAACCAGTTTTGAGGGTGATATCAATATGCGTCCGCAGTTTACACATACGATCGAAGGAACGGTAATATTACCCTCCGGGATTACAGTAACTGCGGGTGGCCAGCTGATCAAAGATTTTATCAGTACCTATATCATAGAGAATTCAGACTTAACCGGAATAACTGAGCGTTACCAAAACTTTGATGACACAAGGATTTATTACCTTGCAGCAGATTACAGCAAAATCTGGAGTAAAAAAGTAGTAACCCTGCTCAATGCGAACATTTTCTATGCAAAAGCATTGCTGGCAAATGTTCAATCGGTTCATCCAACAGCGGCGGTCAATCTTTCGATGGTCAACCAGTTTAAATTCAGCCACAATTGGATCCATACTGTAAACTTTTCACTTAATACAGGTTACAAAGATGGATTTTTCGAGCACCGGTGGAATTCCAGTTTAGACTATACTGTTCAAAAAACGATACCCAAAATTAATCTTACTATCCAGGCAGGTGTTACAGATTTGCTTAAAACAGATAAGGAGGGGACGAAAGCTTTATACAATCAGTTTGTCTATAGTTCTGCCAGTTATGCAGATAGCAGAAAGTTCAGGATCAGTTTGTACTATTCATTTGGAAAGGCCAAACTAAAATTGCCGAAGATAGAAGCGGAAACAAATAGTGAAACCAGGGCAAGACTGGAAAAACCATAGTTCATACCAGAGAAAAAAATCTCGCAAGCTCTTCACATTAAAGTTAAAATGTGGAGAGCTCATGAGATTTATCCTGTGAAGTTTTATTTAGATTTTAGACATAACAGAGAATCACCTCAGGTGATATCAAATAATTAGCTGTTTACCATACAGGAGAAACTAATATATAGTTATTAATTATCGACCTGAATAAATTAGTCACTCCCTTTAGCAATTTCATCAGTTATTAAACTGATGTATACCGGCTTTGTATCTTTGAATATTTCTTCGCCATCAAGTAAATAGGCACTCATAAAATGAGTTTTTGCTTTTTCGAAGTTCCCCAAGGCATAAAACACCTCGCCTAAACAGAACCAGATATATGGGTTACCTGTGCCTTCCGGAGATATTAAGGCTTTTTCATAAGCGTCCAAAGCTGCATCGAAATCCTTCTCTGAGAATAATGCATCACCTACTGCAACGTAAAGCCATGTTGCGGCTTCCCAATCAGTTTTTGGCTCAGGCAATAAGTCTAAAGCCTCATTGTATTTGCTGATAGCGGATCCAAAAATTTCCTTTTCAGCGAAATCGTCACCTTCTTCAGCAAGTGATACTATTTGATTGTAGATATTGTCTTCCAGTTCCATATTTTCTCATTTGTAGTGCGATGTACAAAGGTAGCTATATTGAAGGCACATTTCCGATTACTTCCTGTCAAGATAGTTGATTAGCTTTGTTGTGGGATAAACGGGATCGCCAGTTTTGCCCTCGGCCGACCAAATCATCCTGTCCTTATCCCCTTCCAATTCACTTCTACTCCTGCCTAATGAGACACCCTCCCCTGTTCTTCTTCTGTACCTGTACTCCTGTTTCTTGCTGTCTTGATTTTGGTATTGCCAAATTTATAACTGAAGCTCAGAGAAAATTTGCGGCTTTCCCATTGGTTTTGCCAGTAGGTATTCACATTGTTATACAATAGGTTAGCGCGGAACTTAGCCGTATTAAAGATATCATTTGCTTTAAAACTCAGCGTTGCTTTTTTATTCATCAAAGTCTTTCTTGCACCCAGAGAGATCTGGTAGTTTGCTAGCGTGTTATATAAGCCCATAATAGATGGTGAATAGTAAAATGCGGAAAGGCTGACCTGATAATCTTTTGGCAGTGTAAATGTATTCTCTGTTGAGGCCGACCAGCTCCATTTGCTATTATTGTAGGCCGTTCCCTGTACCGGGGAGCTGATTTCATCATAAGAAACTGCCGCTTCGTTATTGGTGTTCCACCATTTGGTGACATTGAATGGGCTGCCGGTAGCGATATAAATATTGGTACCATTACTTAAATTTTGCGGTGTGCTGATACTTTCTTTGGTCAGGTCGTTCTGATACATTACTGTAGATATCAAACCTTTTGTTTTAGAATAGTTCAAACTGATCACCCTGAATTCTTTATAAGAATAGGTTAGTTCCACATTATTAGCAAAGGATGGCATTAATAATGGATTCCCCTGGATGGCTGTATACGGATCAGAATACAGCGTAAACGGGTTAAGACTTGTATAAGAAGGACGGTTAATCCGTCTTGCGAATTTTGCATTCAATACGTTACTGCTATCTATTTTCCAGGTAGCAAATAAAGTAGGGAATAACTGCCAGTATTTACGGTCTATCAGCACACTGGTAGCCGACGAGGTACCATCTCCCAGGGTTTGTTCAGCCCTTAACCCGCCCTGCAGTTCAAGCTGTTTAAAAGATTGCGTAAGGGAAATATAGGCCGCGTTGATATGCTCATGGTACACAAACCTGTTGGTGCGGTTTGCTGCATTTCTCCATCCTTCTGTTTTTAAGGAATCGAACCGTACATCATTATCCGTATTTACCCAACTCGATTTCACCCCTGTTTCGGCTTTTAATGTTTTAGAAAAGGGATGGCTGTAATCTAATTTCAAAGCATAGATCTTTACCTCCCCGGTTCCCCTGTTGCGCAATTGTACCGGGCTACCCAGTAGCTGATCATTCTGGTCTGTATACGTATTGCTAAAATGTTCATCTTTTGTATTGTGATAAGTTACGTAATCGGCATCTATGCCTAATTCTTTACCTGTACTATCAATTTTGAAACGGTAATTAAGATTATAAGCGTAATTGGCGCCTGTGTTTTTTTGCGGATTTTTAGAATTTACTTTAGCGGTCACGATATCCGCAGCATCATAACTTACCGAATTACTGGAGCTATTAGTTGTGTAGGGCGCCGTCTCTCCCCTAACCATAATCCCGAAAGTGTGCCGCTCGTTTAAAAAGTAATCTGCACCGGTGGTAAACAGCAAGCTGGTTGTTTTTGGCCGCCAGAGGTTAACCTGGTCAAACCGGTTGCCGTCAATGATACGCTTTAATGTTAAACGGTTAAACGAATTAGAATATCCACCGTTTAAACGGATATAAGTGCTTAATTTATTGCGGTTATAATTGAGCGACAGCCCCGCATAGGCTTTTTCATATTTACCATAGGTAAACGTGGAAGACGTATTCCCATTTAAACCTTCCATCCGGTTTCTTCTCAGTTTGATATTGATCACCCCGGCAGAGCCTGCTGCATCAAAAGAAGAAGGAGGACTGGACATCAGTTCTATTTTACTCATCGCAGAAGCAGGAATTGATTTCAGATAGGCGGTAAGCTCTGCGCCGGTCATATAACTCATTTTACCATCTATCATCACATTTACACCGGAGCGTCCTTTCATTACGATGTTTTCGTCTTTATCCAGGTGTATACCTGGCGAGCGCTGTAATACTTCTAAAGCATTATCGCCGGTGGTATTCATACGTTCCACATCTACAATGGTCCGGTCTGCTTTTTCTAAAATAACAGGCTGTTTACTTCGGATAGTCACTTCCTTCAATACTTTTACAGTGTCGGGCTTACTTTCCTTTTTAACAGTCTGTGCATTGGCAGCTATACCGGTGCTGAGGAAACTTAAAAAGAGGATTAATTTACTTGATGTTTTCATTAGTATATATTTATCTTTTGATTGTTATGAACCTATCATCATCTTGTATTCATTTCTTTATATGAGCTGAAAGATCATGGTGGTTTCATTAGAGCTATATGTTGTATATCCAAAGATGTCCTGCAGGAATTGATCTGTAAATAATTTGATCTCAACGGCCCGGAATATTATCCCAAAGCGGTAATTGCACATTTTATGGAATATTGTTTAAAAAGGCAGTTCGCATAAAGTTTTGGGTGCTTGGGATAAGATAAATAGTAAATAGCGCTGCTTTTGTTAGTTTTAAACTATGAAAGGAAAAAAGATTGCTATTCACTTTACTTGCTGGACGGTCTTCCTCGTTTATTATTACATCGGCCGCCTGATCGACCCCATATCAAGCAAAAAAGCATTTTTATATACTTCAATGACACTGATACAAATCATTGAATTTTATATCTGCTATTTATGGGTTTATCCCAGGTACTTAAAAGTAGGCAGGGGCTTGCAATTGTTAGGCGGTGTCGGTGTTGCTATGATGGTTTTCATCGTGATGCGCTATTCAATTGAAGAGATCTTTTACCCCCGGGTGTTTGGCTTCAGGAATTATGAGGAAGGGATGGCACTGCAGGTATACATCAGGGATAATCTCTACTATGGCACTTCTTATATCCTGATCTCGGCCGCAATCTGGAGTACGGAACAGGGTTTCAAAAACGAGCGCAGGCAGCAGCAGTTAAAAGACGAGGCAATCAAGACAGAGTTGTCGTTTCTCAAATCCCAGATTAATCCGCATTTCCTGTATAACACGTTAAACTATATTTATTCCCTGGCCATCCCTGTATCGGATCAGCTTTCGTCTGCTGTATTGCGGTTATCTGACCTGATGCGGTATAACTTAACGGAAAGTACAGATGGCAAGGTGAGCCTGATTAAAGAGGTAGAGTATTTGCAAAGTTATATTGAATTGTTCAGGATGAGGTTTGATCCAAATTTCTTTATCGAATTTAAAACCGAAGGAATAAACGATCAGCATAAGCTGGCCTCTTTATTACTGATCCCATTTGTAGAAAATGCATTTAAGCATGGTGTAGTGAACAAAGCAGAAAGCCCTGTACATATTGAACTAACGGTCAAAGATAAAAAGCTATATTTTTCGGTATATAATGTGATTAACAACCACCAAAAAGATAAATCGAGCGGTATAGGCCTGGCTAATATCGAGCGCAGGTTAACCCTGATCTATCCCGGGAGACATCAGCTTAACATTGTAAAAACAGCCGATACTTACCATACTAAATTAACTATTGATTTATAACCCAAACTTTCTAAATTGCTCAGATGATCCGCTGTATTGCCGTAGACGACGAAGCGTATGCTTCAGAAATTGTCGCCTCTTTTATCCGTAAAACCCCTTTTCTTGAGCTTGTGGGTACAACCACCAATCCATTTGAAGCTTTAAACTGGGTACAGGAAGGGAAAGTAGACCTTGTTTTCCTGGACATCCAGATGCCGGAACTCACAGGGCTGCAATTTCTGAAGATCTGCGGCCAGAAATGTAAGGTAATATTGACTACCGCCTATCCCGAATATGCCCTCGACGGTTTTGAACTGGATGTGGTGGATTACCTGCTGAAACCTATCCCGTTCGACCGGTTTTATAAGGCCGCACAAAAAGCGGAATTGCTGATCAATCATTCGCTGGCTGTACAAAAGACTGCCGAAATAAAAGAAGATATCCCCTTACCCGCGGCAACTTATATGTTTATCAAGGGAGAAAGTAAAAACAAATTCCTGAAAGTAGCTTATGATGACATCCTTTATATCGAAGGATTAAAAAACTACGTTTCGATTTATACAGGAGATCAAAGGATTATAACCTATCAGTCATTGAGGGATTTGGAACTTACATTACCGCAGCCTCCGTTTTACAGGGTGCATAAATCGTATATCGTTGCCTTAGATAAAATCAGGATGGTAGACGGAAACCTGATTTACATTGCTGATCAAACATTGCCTATCGGAGAGACTTACAGAGAAGGTCTTTTCAAAGTGATCAAAGAAGGTAAATAAGATTTTGTAATCGTTGTTTTTAGTAGTAATGGGTTCGGCACCCCTTCTAACAGATCAGGCATTGATATATTGATATCTATATACCAATATACATAAATATTACGGTTAAGATGGGGAAGTCTAGTATAGATAAAATTCTGCCTTCACCTACTTTTAAAAAGTAAACCCCTTACAGCCAGTAAAGCTGCAAGGGGTTTATATTTTAGTATGACTAAGAAAACTATCTGTCAATCGAACCCATTACTTTTTGGCCGAAAGCATTTAATGCATCTTTTTCAACAGCACCATCGCTTACCATTTGATGCACTTCAAGGGCACCGCAAATATTGGTAATCATTTCGCCTGCAACATCAACTTCGTGTTCACTTACGCCCCTGAATTCACAGAAAGCCTCTAAAACTTCTAAAGTAGTCTCCAATTGAGCAGGAGTGGTATTTTGAAATAATTGTCTTATAACCGGAATCTTCATTTACTTGATCTTGTTAAATAGTTCGATTAAACTTTCCGCTTTGTTACTTTGCACCTGATCAACCAGACTACCACCTTCAAAAGCAGCGAACGTTGGTAAATTATCAACGTTTGCAAATTTGCGTGAGTTTGGAAGTTTTTCAGCATCAACAATCAGGAACGCTACGTCTTCATTTTCAGCAGCCAGTTTTTTAAACTTCGGCTTCATAATTCTGCAGTTACCGCACCATGATGCAGCATACTGAACCATAACTTTAGGGTTATCGGTTAGATATTGTTCAAGATTATCTTCTTTTAATTCTAAAAACATAATGTTTTATTTAATTAGTTAGCCGCTAAATATTCAGCAACACCACTTCTGTTTGCATTCATCGCTTCTTTTCCTTCTTCCCAGTTTGCAGGACAAACTTCACCATGTTTTTGCACATGTGTATAAGCATCAATTAAGCGAAGATATTCTTTAACGTTTCTACCTAATGGCATATCGTTAACACTTTCATGGAAAACTTTACCAGTTTCATCAATTAAGTAAGTAGCCCTGAAAGATACATTAGAACCAGAGAACGACTCGTTTCCTTCTTCGTCATAATTAACTTCCTGATCTAAAATATCTAATATTGAAGATAATTGTCTGTGCGTATCAGCTAAAATCGGGTAAGTAACACCTTCAATACCACCATTGTCTTTCGGCGTATTTAACCATGCAAAGTGAACTTCGTTTGTATCGCAAGATGCACCAATTACAATTGTATTTCTCTCTTCAAACTCAGGTAAAGCAGCTTGAAACGCGTGTAATTCTGTAGGGCAAACGAAAGTAAAATCTTTTGGATACCAGAATAACAACACTTTACTATTTTTATTTACAGCTTCTTCAAATACATTGATTTTCATGTCATCACCCATTTCTGACATTGCATCAATACTAACACTCGGGAATTTTTTACCAACTATTGCCATAATTTTTTTATTTTTAATCTTGTGGTGCAAAGGTACGGAGAAATCATTTCTCCAGCAATCATGATTCACTAATTGAACATCGTATTTATTGATAACTATATAGTCAAAAACTATATTATCATCAAACTTTCAATATCTTCAAACTCTCCCTTAATTATCCCTCCTGCTACGCCATTCATAGGCAAGCCATAAAGATCAGCTTCCTGTATCGCTATCATTAAGTACTACAATTTTACATTTACATAAAAGCTATAACATTGCATTAGAAAACACCACCGTCATGCATTGAATGTAAATCTCCACAAACACAATCAATCAGATTTTGTTAAACACTCAAATTTTACTGTAAACAAAATCTGTTCAAAACTTTGTCTTCATCATTAGCGATATGAATCACTTAAAAACTCTCGTACTTTTTTCTGCTCTGCTCCTGCTTATCTCTTGCAAAAAACATCATGACGATCCTGAACCAACTCCAGCTTCTCATGTGGTTTCCGGAAAATTATACGGCAAAGATTTCACTTATGCATCCGGTAAGGCTAACAAGACAGTTAATACTTATCAGGAAGAAGGTTTTGAGATTTTCTTATCTTCTGCAAAAGGTCAGGGATGTGGCAGTGCTGATGAAAATTTTGATGTGATCATCAGGGTACCAAGAAAAACAGGAAAAGCTACAGATTATTACGCCATCTTCTCAAACCCGGGAACGGAAGACTACGTGATGTTTTCTGACGGCAATGTTTTTGAAGTAACTTCTATTTCAGAAACAACGATTAAAGGAAATATCAAGGCGACAGATGTGAAATCAAACAGCAGTATTAATGGTACGTTCGAAGCAACAATTTGTAATTAAGAATCGCGGAGGCATTGATTTGCTGTAACCTGCCTGCACTCATCTTAAAATTGCATTATCTACTATCAGGAAAACTATAGCAGACTTTAATTATGCGTCGAAAATATATTTTTACTTTGATGCAACATCCATAATAATTTCAGCGTCTAACTTGGAACCAGCCACTTTAACCGCTAAATTAAAATGAAAACAAAACTCTTAACCATTTTTATCCTGCTCGTTTCTATAACCTCGTTACATGCCCAAAACGGGCAGCGAATTGTTAAAGCAACTTCCACAAGCGTGGATATCAAAGATGATAACTACCCGGTAAGAAAAAATGCCTGGACTGTTATGCCAAAAGAAAAACTGGATGTGTATGTAACCTCTGCTAAAAAAGTAACCTTCTATACCGATCAGGAATCTATATCTTTTAACGTGGATCCTAAGGTAGGTACTTATGATTTTATCATTCTGGTGAATGGAAAAGATACAGCCAGAACTCAGGTAAAGTATGATGTAAATGCCCCTAACAGAAAGCCGGTCGCCTATCTTGATACACTACAAAAAGCTGGTAAATACAATGTTTCCGATACACGTACAGTTCCGGAGTTTACCTATCAACCGATGGATAACCCCAACCTGGTCCGCATTAGAAAAGATTTAAAGCTTGATTCTATTGCAGGAAACGGAAACGAACTTTCAAAGGTTTTCAATTTGATGCACTGGGTGCATAACCTGATCAGGCACGACGGCAACAGCAATAATCCAACCCTTAAAAATGCGATCGACCTGATAAAGGTTTGCCAGCAACAGAACCGGGGGGTAAACTGCCGGATGCTGGCCACCATTTTAAATGAATGTTACCTTTCTATGGGCATTACTTCGAGATATATTACCTGCATGCCCAAAGAAACAGTTTTTGATGATTGCCACGTAATCAATATGGTGTACAGCAAAGACCTGCGCAAGTGGATCTGGATAGACCCCACTTTTGATGCTTATGTGATGGACGAAAAGGGAACCCTGCTCGGCATACAGGAAGTAAGGGAAAGATTAGTTAAAGGCATGCCGCTGGTACTTAATGCAGATGCCAACTGGAACCGGAGCACCCTTCAATCAAAAGAATATTATCTGCAGACTTACATGGCGAAGAACCTTTACCGCATGCAAACACCGGTAGCCAGCGAATATGATACAGAAACAGTTAAAAGTGGAAAACAGATCAGCTATGTAGAACTGCTGCCATTGGACGGTATTGTTCAGGCACCGCAAAAAACGGAATCGGCTAGTCAGCGGACCGGTGTTACTTATACTTATTACAAAACGAATAATCCGGGGTTGTTCTGGACTATACCTCGATAATACAGGAGAACTGTTTTGCGATTGCTTTTTATGCTTATGAAAACGCCGGCCCTTGATAAGAGCCGGCGTTGTTCGTTTACCTTCTACCCCACCAATTATGCCCTACCTATCAATTTATATGGACGATTGCAATTGATTTGTTTTTCCCGTAATTACCGGATTGTAAATGATTATCATTTTTTTAATATATAAAAACCAGGCAAATGATCAGTTTTTCAAAGCCAAATTAATATGGGCTAAATGGTGTTTAAGGTGCCATGCAGACATCGCAACAGCCTGAGCTTGGGAAATGTAGAATTCTCTCACCGGGTGATAGTACTGTATTCGTAATTGATCCTGAGATAATGATTTGATCAGACAAACATATCTGTTCGTTATGCCTTCAAGCATCAATATAGAATCCTGAACAGGCGCAGTGGTTCCATCCGCGGAGTTAGCCCAACCATCCATATTAACCAGGGTTACCTCATTATAATCAGGCTCAGTAATTGCCTTCTTCATTCGTAAGAAATGAAGTAATTGTATATCAGCGACATGGTGAATCAACTGCCGGACATTCCAGCTTCCGGGACGGTAGGTTCTCAGCAAATCATCCTCTGATAAACCTAGCAGGGCTTTATAGGAAATAAGCGCACTTTCAATATCCTCAATAAGCGAGCTAAATTGATCAGGACTATATTCAACTTTTATTATGAAAGGCCCAATGGGGAATTTAAGATCGACGGAATTTTCCATGGCTTAAAACTAGCGTGAATTGATCAGTATGGGATCACCGATTTGTCAAAATATTTAACGTTCCAGTTCCAGGTATTACAGCAATTCCTTATATCAGCAAATTTTAGACTCGTTTAAAGAGGTTATAAAATATGCCACAATTTAATAATTAGAAAACAGAAGTATGAAAAAATATTATTCTTTAAACTGGTAAAAGGAAGCTATATTAGGCTTTTTCTTGAAAATAATTTATATGAAAAGCTATTTAATATTAATCTTCACTATCATTTTTATTTCTGCTAAACTGCCTGCTCAGGTAATAAGTAAAAAAAGTGTAGACAAAATAAATGAGTACGGGATCCCTTTTATACAAGAAGATTTAAATTCTGACACTAGATTTCAACAATTCAATTCTTCGCTGAACAATAAAAAAATAATTGCACTTGGAGAATCTAGCCACGGAACAGGAGAATTCTTCTCCGCCAAAGACAAGTTGATACGGTATCTAGTTGAACATCAAAATGTGAAGACAGTTGCTTTAGAAACAGACTTTTGCGGTATGGAGTCTATCAATAATTTCGTACTCAACAAATATCCCGACAGTATCCATAAGGAAATTGAATTTTCTGGCTTGTATGGTTTATACGGAGTTTACAGAACATATGAGGTATATGATCTTGCGCAATGGTTACGGAATCATAATAAGTCACTAGCAGATGATCAAAAGGTGATCTTAACCGGAGCAGACATGCAAGATCCGTATTATATAAGTATATCACTTTTAAATGATAGCAAAAACTTTCCATTCGATCAACCATCCATAGCCACACTAAATAAATTAAAAGAGGGTTTTCGTGGAAAGTCCCCAAATAAATTTAGTAAAGAAGATAAGATATTATATAAAAATCTTATAATGAACCTCAATACAGTTGCTGATAATTTTAAATCTAACAAAGACTTCGATATCACTAAACGACATATCAGATTGCTTGAGCAGTCTCTATCACTCTTCGGAATCCCATTCTCAAAATTTCAGGAATCAAGAGATAAATATTTCGCTGAAAATGTACTCTGGTTATCACACAACAATAAAATTGATGGTACCAAAACAGTACTTTGGGCCCATAACAGTCATATTAGCTTTTCACCTCAATCCAAATTAAAAAGGTGCGGCAGTTATTTAAAAGATAGTTTAGGAACCGCCTACTACGCTCTTGCTTTATCTTTTAATGAAGGGGATGTGAGCATTCAGGATTTTGCTTCCAAACGGCAATTTAAAGCGTTTCATTATGGTTCCTCAGAGAAAAAAGATGCAATAGAGTATTTCTTAAATAGCAGTATACAAGACAATTATATCTTAAACTTCACAGAACTAGGACAAGAAAAAGAATTAAAAGAAGAAATCAAAGCACATCAATACATGCGTGTTATAGGAGCTGAATACCTTAAAGACGAAAGGAGCATCTACTTTAAGGTACCGGTACTCGACAATTTTGATGGTATACTCTTCATGAGAAGTACAACAGCAGCCCGCAATTTACCACGGACAAGATAAATAAGGAACGCATGCTGCTTTCAATGCTCCCTAAATACATTCCAAATCATTGGCTTGCACGATGTTTTCTCCAACCATATTTTAATTATATATTTCCTTTAAGTTTGCTGTTGGGGATAAGGATAACTCATGCAATTGATGATGACTGACAGTGACTATTTATATCATTCTTTAATCAGTGACAACTATGGGCAGGGGAAGGTATTAGGAAAAAAATACCGGCTGCTGCGAATTGCGTATAATATCTTTATGTTTGGCCTCAGCGCATCAATTGGTGCTTTTGTCATTGCTGAGCTGCTTCATACCTATCACGTAGTTTGATTTTGACACAATTTTCTACGTTTAAACCCTCAGCAGTCTAATGATTTGACAGTGACTGTCATTATAACATAACAGAATGATAAAATATCTTACCCCTATCCTCGCAATAATCATATGCACCAATACGTATACTTTTGGCCAGTTATATAAAAATCAGAATGTTCCTGTTCCGCAGAGAGTCAAAGATTTGATGGCAAGGATGACAATCGAAGAAAAAGTCGGACAAATGAATATGTCGTCACTGAAGGAATCCCTGCAGGGTAACATCGGCTATGGTGTGGTTGAAAGTCCTTTTATTGTTGCGAGTGAAATCGCCGTGCAATCTGCAGATGCAAAAAAACATGCTTTTCAAAAAACACGCCTTGGCATTCCTCCCATCCAGATTGGGGAAGGGCTTCACGGCGTTCTTGCCGCCGGATGTACAATCTTTCCTCAAACTATTGGTCAGGGATCAACCTGGAATCCGCAACTTATCTACCGCATGGGAAGCGTTATTGCTGAAGAAGCAACGGCAATAGGTATCGATCAGGCATTATCTCCTCTATTTGATCTTATCCGAGATCCGAGATATGGAAGGGTTGAAGAATGTTTTGCCGAAGACCCCTACCTGGTAGGGAAATTAGGCTATGCGTTTGTAACAGGACTGCAGGGAATGCCATCCGAAACAAGGGTGCAGCTTCGACCAAACAAAATTATGGCAACGGCAAAACATTTTGCAGGATATAGTTATAGCCTGGGCGGTATTAATCTTGCTCCTTCACCAATCGGAGAGCGCGAGCTGCGGACCATGTTCCTATCTCCTTTTGAAGAGATAGTGCGCAAAGGAAATATCTATTCTATAATGCCATCTTACAACGAAATTGATGGTATACCGGCTCATAGCAGTGTTTTTCTGCTCAACCAGGTACTGCGTAAAGAATGGAATTTTAAGGGGTATGTTTTTTCAGACTACGGAGGACTCTCTCAGCTCTATAACTTTCATCAGATAGCTCAAGGACCAGATGAGGCTGCGATATTAGGATTAAGAGCCGGTGTTGATGTTGAAGCCTCGCGACCAGATGTTTACAAAAACCTTGTAAAAATGGTGCATTCCGGAGCTATCAGCATAAAGCATATTGATTCTGCGGTAGCCAGAATTTTGACAGCAAAGTTTAAAAGTGGGTTATTCGAAAAGAAAGTTGCTGACTCTGCTAGTGTTAAAAACAAAATTCATACATCATCCAGCGTTGAGTTATCACGAAAGATAGCGGAAGAATCAATTGTACTCCTCAAAAATCAAGGCAAGCTGTTACCGTTGGATAGCAAAAAGATTAAATCTATTGCGGTGATAGGGCCAAATGCCAATAAAGTTCAGTACGGGGATTATAGTTATACGAGGGATAACAGGTCGGGCACTACCGTGCTTCAAGGCATTAAAAATTTTGTTGGCAGTAGTGTTAACGTGAATTACGCTCAGGGCTGCGAACTATCGGGACATGACCGATCTGGAATAAATGAAGCCGTTAAGGAAGCTGAAAAAAGTGATGTAGCCGTTGTTGTACTAGGTACCACAAGTGTGGTGTTCCAGGGTATCGGGTGGAACGGTAAAGCGGGCAAAGATGAACCTACAGATCCTTTTACCTGCGGTGAAGGGTATGATGTTACTGATATTGATCCGCAGGGTGTACAGAGGGAATTGCTGCAGGCGATCTATAAAACAGGCAAGCCAGTTATTTTGGTATTGATACAGGGCAGACCCTGGAGCATAGCTTGGGAAAAGGAATATATCCCTGCTATTCTTGAAGGATGGTATCCTGGAGAAAAAGGAGGAGACGCTATTGCAGACATTTTATTTGGTAAAGTCAGCCCTTCTGGCAGGCTAAATATGAGCATCCCTCAATCGTCTGGCCATATCCCTGTCTTTTATAACTATGTAAATTCTTCAAAGGGTAATAATAGGGAGCCAGGTACGCCGGATAAGCCGGGACGCGATTATGTTTATTCTTCAACGGCGGCACTGTTTCCTTTTGGTTATGGATTAAGTTATACAGATTTTGCTTATTCAGCTATGAAAGTCTCCTCTGCAAGCTTTAGTAAGGGTGGCTCGGTCGTTGTTTCCTGCAAAATTCGTAACCAGGGAAAAGTAACGGCAAAAGAAGTTGTTCAGTTATATTTAGGTGAAAAAGTCAACTCTGTAAGTACTCCGGTTAAATCACTTCGTGGTTTTGAAAAAATTGAATTATTACCAGGAGAAGAAAAAACAGTACAATTCAAAATTGCTGAAGAAGATATCCAAATATGGAACCGCGCTATGAAACGGGTTACGGAACCAGGTACTTTCAAGATTATGATAGGCAGGTCATCTGAAGATATTTGCCTGAGTGAAACGATTACATTTAACTAGCTGATTAAAAAGACGAATCTTAATCCTGCAAATAGTCCTGTTGGAGGAATGTTGTTGCTCTACATACGGTAATTCATGGAACATGACATTATATAAATACTCGTTTTATTAATTGGTAGCCCCCCCGGTATTACTATGATAAAATTAGAATAAGGGATATTATCAATTTGATATCTATGTTCGTTGAGTTAATGGCTCAATGGGGTAGAAATGAATTAGGGCACCCCCCGTGATTGAATTACAATCTGGCGCCCTTCTCAATAAAACTAACTAATTTGAAATGTAGCGATCTTCAGGAACATAATAAGTGGCTAAATATCTCAATGGGAGCTTTAAGTCTATAAACCAGTAAAATACCAGTTTGGATTATCAGGTTCTTGGCCGCAACTTGAACGTCGTAAAATTCACGATTTAGCCACGTTTCTATACCATAAATACCAAGACCTAAAACCTGTATGCGTTGAAGTACGATCTCAAACTCTTTTTTCGCCGAAGTAAGGGAGATCATGGAAAAAAAGTTCGTCAGCGTGTGATGTGAAATTGACATAGGAAATATGCGCATTAACATCGGAAATATGATGTTTTGACGTAATAAATAACTAATAATTATAATGTGTGATTAGTTAGCCGTAAAATTACGAAATGATTAATTTTCGAAAAAATGATGTCACTTGAAGGTGGCAAATTAGAACCTACTTGTGGCAATCCGTTTTTCTTTGCACTAACTGGAATCGGTGTTGTTGCAAGTGCAATTATTGGTGGTGACCTTGCTGCCTACCACACGAATTCTGGTCTTGCATAATCTATTAATCATGAAAAAAATCGATTTATTAGAATTAGAGAAGATAGAAGCTGGAGTTAAAAACAAAAACTGCGCAGTTGCGGGAATGATAGCAACGGTTGCCTTATTTGCAGGTCCAGGCGGCGCTTTAGCATCAATCGGCATTTTTGCAGGAATGGCACTAGCTGATTGCGATCTAAATTAACAAACACAACAACCATGACTAATCTAGTCATGGTTGTTATTATCAAAATTATGAACAAAAAATATCTATATACCTTTTGCATTGCGATTATATCTTTTGCATCATTTTATCTACTTGTAATTCAGAAAAATCTAGAAACATTTGAATGGTGGGAACTTGCTATTTATCTTATAATTATGCTAATATTGATTTTTTTCTTAATTCGCAAAAGAAATGAAAAATAGCTGGACATTAATTATAATCAACGTATTTATTGGTGTTTTACTACTCTATTTCTATAACACCTATGTTCTAGATAACAACTATTATCTCAGGAACTACAGTAACGAAATGGACAACGAACAAATTAGTAATTTGATAAAGTTTAAAGCTAAAGCGGATTTGATATCCTATTTCACATTCCCAATAGTCTTTAACCAGCGTAGCCTGATTCGCTAAATATGCTCTACTTGCCATTTAATAATCTCCTTTCCAAGCGCGTAAAATTATACTAATATTTTTAGTATTCAAATTTAATTTCAGAAATTTGTAGATCTTAGTAAGTTTTTTTCTTTCAGTAGGAACTAGGCCTAATGTCTACATATTGCACGCCACAGTGTCGAAAGGAATGATAATGGAACTATTATAATCTATATTATCATCTTTCCTTTTTATATTACTTGATTTAGTTGCACATAAAAATTTAGGATGTAAATTAGTACTCGAAGGATCAAAATTAAACTCCCGGAAAATCAATGTCAATCTATCAATTAGAATGTCCAATTTGTCATAATCAAAATGACATAACTGTAAGCGTTTGTAGTTCTTGTGGATCTATTTCCAAATATACTGCAAATGTGCGAAGAGCACTTATACCAAGTGAAGTAGCAAAACTAGATGCAAACTATAAAGTTGCAAAGGAAATTTTAAGGGACAAAATGTTGAAGAGAGAAGGCGCCCTTTTTGAAAGCGAGGTCCAAGTGAAAGGCAAAGCCGTCATTAATCTAGATTTCAAATATTTATGGGAATGGTTAATGCATGGCTCCACAGATTATATGAGTTATAGACGTTTAGTACTTCAAAACATTAGGCCAAGGGCTACTTTTCTGAATGATAATGTACGTTCAAGCGTTGAGACGGCACTATTTGGATCAGAAGTTGATATCATCTATGCGGCACTTACTGTAAATGACCTAGGTTTAAGTTCCTATGGTCCAATCTCCGTTGTCCTTCATGCAAAACAAATCGAAAAACGTACTAGTCTTTTAGAAAAAAACTCTTTTTTATTCATAGAAGATGCAATTGGATTAGGTTGGAATTTATTTAAACCACTACCAACAGGCCATTTTGCTCCTTGGACTAAACGGTCAAAATTAGCGATCAATAAGGTATATCAACAGATCACTCAAAACATCTCGGAAGGAGAAATGGCACAATTAGTACTAAAATCGACAGGTGATCGTTCATTAGATGATTTCTTCGAATTGTACATTTATGGTCAAATCAATAAAGGGGTAGTCGAATTGATAAAATTTCCAGTATATTTACTTGAGAAGATGAGTGAAGAGGAACTAATTCAATATGAAGAACTCAAGAATAATTACAAAGTGGAGGAATATTGAACATGGAAGACAAAGTATATGTCATAGGCTCCCTAAATAAATTACTAATTCAAGAAGGTGATCACTTCTATCTTGCTGATAGTATGTTAGGTGCTAAAACTCTTGTAGATGCTTATCAATATTCTCATTTAAGGGCAATTAACCCTGAATTGAAAGAAATTAGCTTCGATAATGGAGAAGATTCGACCGATAAATTATTTATTGAGTCAACTCTTCAAAAATCATTGACTCAAACGCTTGAACTTATGGATCCAAGTTTTAGTGATGTATATAAAACTAAAATCTCCTCATACTTAATTGAAAAGGTAAATATACATTCTGGACTTATTGACTTCTTATCAAACAGGCTATATTCCAATCATCTTTCCGAAACATTCAGTCCGGAATCTGCTCTTTATTATATAGCTGATAAATCTCCTAAACTTGAATCCCTTTATAGGGATCTTAGAATCAAAACTGACTATTTCGACAAGTTCTATACACTTTTTCGCTTAGAAACGAATTTTGAAAGTTTCGAACAAAAAAAATTAGATGTGCTGTTAACTCAAAATGGCTCATATTCTAATATCACATTATCTTTATTTAACAAATCTGCCGAAGCATATGATTTGGCAGCTGAGATTGCTTCAAATGCTATTGTAAATGAATATAGCATTCTCAATATTGCTTTTTTTGAAAAATTGAAAGCGCGTTTGAAATCGCATTATCATATAGCTCTCGCTTCAACACTGAGTGATAAACTTTTAAGTACAGAACGTATAACGGTTCGTCCCCATAAGTTTTATGGATGTCCGATCAAAACCATCTATAATTTCAATAATGAGCAATTACCATTTACTGAAGATCAGGTGAAAAATACGTTGAATAATTATTTTCATTATGACATTAAAGAGGAAAGTCCAATTGAATTTAAGTGCCGTCTATACGATCAAATAGTTGATGAAATTTCATTTATCTCAGTTTTACTGACAGAAAATTCTCATTTTAAGCTTAATGAACCTTTTCGCCAAAATAAATGGATGCACTTTTCCACGATAAGCAACTCAATAAATGAAGTGTACGCTAAAACAGATACCAGAGATTATTATTTTTCAGATGATCATTTTGAGATGCTCTTATTAGCTGATAATAGCTTTATCAATCATAATTACGAGTCTTCTATTTCCTTATATGAATCTATAATTAATTATTACATTAATCCTAGATCATGGAATGTTGAGGATATTATGATTTTCACTAGCTTAGGTATCAAGCTTGGTGTTAGTCATGCCATGCTTCGTAACTATCCCCTTGCAAGTAATATATTGATATCAGTTTCAGAAAAACTATATAGTTATCTTGGAGATCATAACATTCAGACCTTTAACGATTCAAATGCTAGGGAACAGATGTATTCAAATCGTATAAATCTTGGTGATCGGTTAATTCAAAAACTTTGGGTAAATGTTTGTAACTTCATTGATAATGGTGGGAGGAATGAATGGTTATCCTCTGCAGACCGAATTGAGGTAATAAATATGCTGAAACATTGTAAACAAAAGAAATAATTATTTTAACATTGGCTTTACGTTCTAACAAAACACGTATTTAATTGTTGTCGTGAATTCTGTACTTATGATTACACATAATATATAGCAAATCTAATTTGAACTAATACTACATGATAAATATCATTTTCTGCTTTTAGTTCCGCCTGTTTGACAAAAATGCTCAAATTTGCACTTCGGGAGTAAGCTCCCAATACAGTGCATATTGACATGAGTTACCTGTGCTTATAAATTTGGCTCCATAAAATTATATAAGATGGAGTTTCAAAAAATCAAACCACGCAGAGCAGTGTGCTTTCGCAGCTAGCAGGTAATTATTGGGTTGCTGGAAAAATACGAATCCTTAAAAGGAAAGACCAGTCCGTCCCAGTTTTGTAAAGATCATGATGTGCCGGTTGGTACATTTTACACCTGGCTAAGATATCAACGCGAGGGTAAATATAGAGGCGAAGGCAGATTTATCGCCCTATCCGTTGAAGCCGTAGTAGCAGCTCAAGCATCAGGACCAATTCCAGTTTTTGCCAGTGTTAGTTCGGGCGAGCTGACTGTTCAACTCCATGAATTTGTGAGTCCGGATTATATTTGGATATAACGGAGATACTGACCCCTGTAACGGGCATATTGACCCCCTAGTTGGTTTTGGCTCAGCGAAGCTGTCAGCCTGACAATTTTACTTCTTTTTTCTTAGACTTTCACCTTTTAGTTCAATTCTGTAGGAGGTGTGTACCATCCGGTCCAGAATTGCATCTGCAATAGTCTCTTCTCCGATGATATCATACCAATTAGTTACAGGCAGTTGACTGGCTATAAAGGTAGCTGCGCTGGCATGCCTGTCCTCAATGATTTCCATAAAGTCCATCCGTTGCTGCTGTTCCAGGTGAGTAAGTCCGAAGTCATCGAGTATCAGTAGATCTGCCTTAGATAACTTCTCAAAAAACTTGTAGATCGTACCGTCTATTCTGCTCATCTTGGTTTTTAACAGTAGTTTCTGCAGGTTATAATAAACGACTTTATGCCCCTGTGAGCAGGCGTGATGACCCAATGCAGAGGCCAGAAATGATTTACCTGTTCCAGTAGCCCCACTGATCAGTATTGCTTCTCCTTTACGGATGTATTCTCCGGTAGCAAGATTAGTAATCAGGGATTTATCCAATCCTCTGGAAGCATCCATGTGCAGTTCCTGCACCGAAGCCTGGTAACGGAAGTGCGCATTTTTCTGGAGGCGGTCAAAGCGCTTACCGTCCCTTTCTGTTTCTTCGGCCTGCAGCAGCATTTCCAAACCTTCAGTGAATGAAAGTTCATGGTGCTTTCTGGTTTCCATTAGTGCCTGCCAGCTACGGCTCATGCCGTGCAGGCGCAATTGTTTGAGTTGTGATTCAATGTTCATTTTTAGAATTCAATAGTGGTTTGTGTATAATATTCCCGTCCACGGATATTGTGGTGCATGGGCAAGGGCTGTTCTTTTAGTGGAGCATCCAGGCTATCTTCCATCTTGTTTTTTAAGATGCGTTCAACAAACTTATAAGAGAAGTTGCGGCATTCTATAGCAATTTCGCAGGCTTTGGCAAAGGCCGCCGGCGGTGCTGTTTTCTGTAAGCGTAACAGGCCGTCACAGGTACGGTATAACTGTTCGGGGTGTTGTGGCTGGTCAAAAACAAGTTGGACCAGCAGATGTAATTCCGGTGACTTTGCCCGGGCCTTACCAATATAATAGTCAGGGCTTCTATCCAGATAATGCTGGTGTTGTGAACTTAAGTGATCTTTAACCGTGCTATATCCTGCCTGCTTATAGCTCCGAATGTGTACTGCGATCTGTTTGCCCCGGGCATAAATATAGACCATAGAGCGGGTGTAAATAAGTTTCACCCTAATCCCTACATAGGCATAAGGCACACTGTAATAATGTTTGTCCCTTCCCAGATAGATGTGGTTATTATTAGCGACCATAGGTTCAGCATAATACTTGACTTCAAAGTCATTCTCAGGAAGCGGTCCCAACAGATGTTTTTCTGCAGCCAGAAAATGCTCCTCCCGGCAGTAAGGCTTTTGCTGCATGCGGGTCTGGTTATGTTCTTTTACCTTTTCCTTAACCGCCTGGTTCAATGAGCCAAGATCAAAAAACTGACGGTTCCGCAGTTTGGCAAACACCCTGTTATAGACGAGCTTCACCTGGTTCTCCACCAGGGCTTTATCTTTTGGTTTGCGTGGCCTTGCCGGAATTACCGTGATATGATAATGATTGGCAAAGTCCTCCAGTGCACGGTTGAGCTCCGGTTCATAACGGTCTGTTTTGATCACAGCAGATTTGAGATTATCCGGTACCATTACGGCAGGGGTTCCGCCAAACTCATTTAAACAGCAGGTTAAAGCATGCAGAAAATCAGCAATACGCTGACTGGGCACAGCCATCGCAAAACAGTAGTCTGAGAAAGCAAGACAGGCAACAAAGACCTGGCAGGGAATCAGTTCTCCTGTTAAATGATCTACATAGTATAATGGCTTTCCTGCAAAATCAACGTACAGTTTATCACCTGGCTGGTGTTCGAGTTTCATGCCGGGTTTGCGGGCAATCAGTTGCTGACGCAAATGAAAACAGAATTGTGAATAGGCATAGCCTTCAGGATAACAGCTCAGATATTCTTCCCAAAGCAGCTTCTTGGTCACGCCGACCTTTTTTAACTCAGTTGAAAGATATTCCAGGTTACCGCTCAATTGCTCAAACCGGGGATCTTTATAAGCTGGATTACCAGCGTGAAACTTGCCTTCCAGAACAGGATCATCGAGTTCCAAAAGTTCAGTTACCGGAAGCTTTCCGCTGGCTAACTTAATCAAATACGATTTGACCGTATTCTTGCTGATGCCCAAAGTGCGTGCGATACTCTTGATGGAATCACCCTGTTTGTGTAAGCGTAATAATTGTTTGATCTGACTCATTGGTTTTGCTTTTCCAGCCATCAGCATTCTGTTTAGGTGAAGAAATATTCACCTAATAAACCAAAACCATATTAAATAAGGGGGGCAGTATGCTCCGGTAGATCATGCATTTATTTCCTTCAAGAGGGGTCAACATGCTCCGGTACGACCAGCGCTTTAATATCTGGGGGGTCAGCATCCGCCGGATTGTCAGAGATCGTAAAATTATGCGACCGAGATAATCCTCGAAATTATGTTGCTGTTACTGGGGTCAGCATGCTCCGGTATATCCACTTCCTTCAGGAATTGTTTTTCGAAAAGCAGCGGGATCCTGTATTTCAATGCCGTAAGTATATAAGCGATTGTTACACATATTCAATATATTCCATAATTGATCTTTTATAATACAACTTCAGCTTTTTTATAATTTTTGGATTTTTTAAGTGTCATTTTATATGTTGCAAATCTCTTGGATTGCTCAATAGCAGTTGCATCCATAAGATCCTCTATTTGATCGATTAAACAACTTCACATTGTCGGCTTCTATTATATATACAGAGCAAATATTGATAACACCGTAGCAACTAGTTTATTTTGGTATTAAGTAGAAGATAAATTTATTTAAAAAGATCATTTTCGATGAGAACATAAAAAAAGAAGTATCTACAATTATTAAACTCGAAATCTGTTAGAAAACGTTTTTACAACGTATAATAATTTACTCTTATAAGTTTTTCTTTAAAAATTCATCTAACTGTTCAGGACTAATGTTTTTTTGAATAATTATGCCATTTGTATCCAACAAATAATTTGTAGGAAAAGCAATAATTGATAACGCCGTAGTTTCTTTACCATCTATATCCCAATATTGCGCCCATTGCATCTCATGCTTTATTATTCCATTTTTTAAATCGTCCTTATATTTTATAGCATCTGTAGATATGCTGTAAATCTCAAATCCTCTAGTTTTATAATTACCGTAAGTTTTAACAAACGAAGGCAGTTGAGCTATACAAGGTCGACAATGGCTGTACCAGAAATCAACTAATGTATATTTCTGTTTACTGAACTCAAAGTTTTTTGCTGGTTGCTCATTCAATGCTAGAAGATTAATATTTGGAAATTTCTTACCTAATCTTAATTGACTTGAATTTTGCAACATCTTAAATAAATATTTACCTGAATAATTATTTTTAAGTGAATTATCGAAATAAGCATAGATTTCGCTGTAAATATCCTCGTAACCAAAACCAATCAAAGCAATAACACGCCAAAATCCAAAATACGTTAAAGGGTGGTCTTTGACGTATGATAACAAAGCCTTATCGCTTTCGGCATATAATTCTTTAGTGGTCAATGAAATGTACCTTTTGATTGAATCAGGTAGCCCAGATGGGTATTTTTCAACCAATTTTTTTCTCTCATTTGTTAAACGCATTGTTTTCTCAATGTTTTCCTTAAAAGTATTGCGATAGTCTATATATTCTTTTGTTAAGTGGTTATCCATTTGAGGGAAATCCCTCTTAACATTGTAATCACATGTGACAGAATGACTACCTGGCTCTAAAATTATCATTTCAGAAAAATAATCATTTCCATTGCTTAATTTATAAGCTATAGGATATGGTATTTGTCCTTCAATCCGAAATTTTCCATTTACAATTGGTGCCTTCAGATGTCTTACAGATTTAGGATAATAATTACTGTCAGCTACCATTGTTAGCTCTATTTGACCACTACCACCTATAATAATTCCATCAAGCGAAAAGGATTTATTCGGTGAATCTTGACAGTAAGAAGCAAAACTATGCAGTAGTAATATCGATAAAAAAAAATATTTATTTCTCATAATTATAAATTTTACAACCTATTTTAGAAAGCAGACCGCTTGTCTGGTCTGCTTTCTAAAATTAATTAAGATGAAGGCCTTTTGACACATCTATCGTTCAAGCAAAAGTCGTCTAGCAAAACCAATCCCAACCGCATGATCCAAGATTGTGTTAAAAGGCTGATGAGTGATCCTATTTTCACTTTCTCAACTGGGTTATAGCAGTTAAGGTCTTGGTCTAGATACACATTTATTCAGTACACACCAATCATTTACAGGATCTGCACAATCACATTCCAGACTACATCCAGAACTCGGGCAAGGAGTAGTTGTTGCTATTGCTACACCACCAAGTACATTTTTCAATTGACTTCTTGTCAAGACTTCAGCACTTTCCAGAGACTGAACTTTAAGCATTAATTTTTTCATAATTTAATTTTAATTGATTTAAATAAGTCACAACATTTCATCACCGTTAGCTAGACGTAATGCCAGGCAAGTAACTTTTTTACCTGGATTTTTGCATGCAATATTTTAGAAACTATTTTTTAACAAAAAATTATATTAGTAATGATCTAAAGGCTTTTCTTTTCACGAAGCAGGATTAATATAAAATGGTTCAAAACAGGATTTAAAATCAATAATCCTTTAAATATTAGCTCTGTCATAACATTTACCATTTAGGCACCAATCTACAGGATTTGCACAAGGACATTTGTCATTAAAGCCACCAATAGTTTGGCAATCATTATTTGTTGTTGTTATTACCACAACACCACCAAGTACATTTTTCAATTGACGTCTTGTCAATACTTCGGCACTTTCCAGAGATTGAACTCTTAGCATTAATTTTTTCCTCCTTTAATATTAATTAGTTTATGATAAGTCACATATTTTATCAACGTGAGTGAAACGTGATGTTATGGAGTAACTTTTTTCCGTGATACTTGCATGCAATTTCTTTAAGTTTTTAGGATCAAAATCACCTCGCCCATTTTTTAGTGTTTAATTACATATTCCAGATCCTCTATTTCATACCACATCGGTAATCTATATCCGTTCATAAAAATTGTCGGCGTTGCATCAATTTCACTACTTTCACACCAAGCAAAATGAGAGCTAAAAATTTCCAATACCTTTTGATCATTATTATCAATGGGATATTTTTTCATAAAATTATCCGGGGTTATTTTTCCCGAATCATACCATTCGCTAGTAATTTTTGACACCTCTTCAATACTATATTGTAAGTGAACTGCAATTAGATATTTTATAGCTTCATTCCTATGCATGTCAGTGCTGCTGACAGCATATATCATTTCTAATTTTATATTATTGTTGGGATTATCAACCAACCTTATTGCCTTCTTATGGATATTGGCACAAGGGCCGCAATAGGGGTTATTCACAATGGTGAGTCTGTAAGGGGATTCTTCTGTACCTAAATAAAGTTCCTTATTTAAACCATCGATCAAGGTTTGTTCACCAGTTTTCAAACAAGCTTCAAAGACCTCTTTATTGGACTTAAAAAAATTCAATTCCTGTCTTAGTGGTACAAGAAATTTAGAGTTATTTAATAATGGAACAATAAAATATAAAAGAGCAAAAGGGATTGCAAAACAGAAAAAAGTGACTAAAAAAGTATTTGAAGGCGGTATAATTAAATGAGTTTTCCCAGAAATAATAAAAGTGAAAGCGACCAACCAAAATATTAACTGAGTTATTAAGCATAAAACACACCATTCTTTGGCTATCCTCCATTGATAGTAGATACTCCAGACACTATATACCAGGCAGCCTGTACTTAGTATTATTAATATTGTGATAGCTGCCGGAACGATAGACAACGTCAACAAAGATCCTGAAAAGTATACAAACCCAATTTCACTCCAGCTTACAGTTCCAAAAAGTTTGGCTGCTGAGCTATCTAGAATAGAATTACAATTAGACTTTTTATTGAGGTTACATATTTTATTCACCAATAAATTATTTTTATCAAAGCCATGATAAAGCAATAACAAACTGATTCCTGCTCCAGACCAATAAAGTAGATAAACGACTACTAAATGAATATTATAGGATAAAACAGATAAATTATTAGAGATAAAGCAATAAGTTATAATTGTAAGCAACAATACCGCAATAAATGGTAATCGGAATGATTCAGAAAGTTCTAACCTTTTATTTAGTGCATAGTTTTTCTCTTTACTATCCGAATTTGGTTCTGCAAGCAGAACCACTCCGCTCCATCGATTCAAAAAATTGTCTAGTATTTCATTTACCATCTCCCCACTTTCCCTAGTAAATTCTATAGCCTCATCATCTATAGAAGTTACCAATACGAAATCATTTGGATTACTTTGGTGTGCTACAAAAGGCACTTCCATCTTTATGAGATCATTTTTATTGAGTTTAATACTTAAGTTTTCAATATTATATTCGTTGAGAACCGACTCTACGCCTAATAGGCTTCCATCGTTTCTGTGTAAACTAGCAAGATTTCTGTTTGTGTAAGATATATCTAAAGCGTCCAGTAAATGATGAATTACTGACTTTGAAGTTTGATTGAAAAAAGCGATCATATATATTATTTAAAGTATCCATCCTTCTTCCCAAGCGATTTTATGTTTCGGGAAATAGAAATTCAAAGTGATTAAAAAATCGAAAATATTATTATTACAATTATTAAGTGGTTTCTGAAGATTTTCTACGTCAAAACGTTTACTAAGTAGCGCGTTTAGATATCTATGACGAGCTGACAAGTCAGCTGTATCAGATATATTTAACTTAGATTTTGCAAAAAGAGTATTTACCCTGGAGATCCACAATTCATCATTTAATTCTGTACCGGCCTTCATATAAGCATATAACAGGTATGAATAACCTTCGCTACTTATTTCGCATTCAGTATTAGAGAAAAATATTTCTAAAAAAGAGGCGATCGAAATAATTAATTGTTTAATAATTTCAGTGTTGATTTTTTTATTATAAACTTTAATCAAAAACAGAAAAGACTGTGCAATATCAATTAATTCAGTCTCTGAAAGTGCATTCGATTTATTTAAAAACCCATAATCGTCATCAAGAAATTTATCATGAATCTCATCTATTAATAAAATCAAACATTCATCTGTACAAATTTGTAAATATCTATTTCTACCAGGGTTTCTTGCCAATCTTCTTCGAAAGAAATACATTGCGCGCCCAATTGTACCGGTTTCTAAAGAAAGGCTGGCCGACTTCGCATAAACAACTGTTTTATATAGCTCATCGTCTAAGTCCTCTAATATTTCATCGGTATTGGCATCTATATAATCATTCTGCGCTAACCATTCTATAGCCCATCCTATTCCTGCAAGACCTTCAGAAAACTGAAGACTTTCAACATCTGATATATTTTCACTTAACTCATCCATAAGATTTTTAGCCTTAACTTCATAAGCCACATTACTAGTCAAAGTATATAGTATAAAATAGCAAAGACTTAATCCTGTCTTTCCTTTGTATAGGCTATAGTCATTTTCAGATTTTATTTCAATTTGATCTAGGTATTGTTCAATGTCTATCATTTAAGCTATATAGGTATTTTCTGAAATCCAACTCCATGAGTTAACATATTCTTTTAATTCTTCTCTGCTCATCGCACACACTTTTAAGTATTCATCCATAAGTATTTCATTCTCCAGAATGCTAACATATGTACTATTAATTCCAGTTTTATGTGGCAAATGATAAAGCTTACCACTTACTCTTTTCACTTTAAAACCAAGGATTTGCATTCGTTTAACTCTTTCGATATCTTCTGGACCCCACGAAGTTATATTTTCATTATCCATACCCGCTGCAGTAAAATGCTCCTTATTCATGAAGTTCGCACCGCCGTAAGAACGTTTAAAACCCACTGGAATTTTCTTCTCATTCCTTTCTAAGAATTCTGCATCTATTATTTTTAAAAACATAGCTTTAAACAGATAACCAACACCTGTGAATGACCCATCATATGGAGAAACCATTGAGGCTTTCTCATTCCTAAGGAGCCATGCGGCCTTTTTTATTTGATCATTTGGAATAATTACATCCGAATCATAAATAGCTATGAATTTAGTAAGCGCTTTGTTAATCATTAAATTATTGTAATGCGTCCTAAATAGTTTTATATTATCATCTTTTACAAATAAGTAATTAACATCATCAGGTAGCCAGGCAGGATTGATCTTTTGATTAGCATCAATCTCCATCACCAAAATTGAAGTGTTAAAATATTTAGATAAATTTTTAGTAACCGCAATTATATTGTCAAGACGCTCTGTTGAATCAATTCTGATAGAGATAAGAAATGTAAAATCCGTCAGATCAATTCTAGAATTTCTCTCGCTTTTTACATAATCGGAGATAATTTTAGCCAGTGGATAACTACAATTATTCTTATCAATCTGACTCAAATCATCATCAAATGGCTCGCTATGCATATAATCAGTTTTACGAAATATTGCCTTATTATTTTTATCTGCACCGGCACCTGTATAATGAAGTATCTTATTTTCTTCCCATAGTTGAATATTGCTGCCTGCCCAAGAAAAATTCAATTCCTTGTGAACCTTAAAGTCTTTGTTAAAATATAACGCATTGAACCAAATACACCACATATCGGTACACCAGGATTGAATACGTTTATCTTGAAAATCTCTTCTGCAAAAGCCCTCTATCCCATTATGATAGTTCAATAAATCAAACATACGTTCGCAGTCATGTTCAACTTTGAGCCAGAACTCCACAGAAACATTTTTCATGAGATATTGTGCGCCACCTGCATTCAGATCATTTCTCTCAACCAGTAAAGTATTGACACCCACGATATCACACATTTTTTCAAAAATTAATTCACCTGCAGAAGTTTTTATATAATTAGAATCTAAGTATGATTTTGTATCAGAAGCATACCATGCTTTATCATAAATTAAAGAATCAAAATCAGGTAAACTGCTAAAAACAATATCAGAATCATGATAAAAAATATCGGATTCCTGTAATGAAGGATGTGCATGGAAATGCTTAGCTATAATATGCGGCCGTAATGAGGGAGTGTAATTATCAGAATATCTTGTGTCCTCATATGCAAAAAAAGTAGCTTGTGTATTTTTAAAAAAAAGCTTTTGACATTCTTCACTTAGTCCTTTCTTAGCATCGTAACAAATTAAAACATGTATACAATCCGGTTTGATGCCCAATGAAGAAAAATTGAATATTTGAAGTTTCAATTGCCATAAAAAATAGTATTCATCTGGTTGAGCAGAAATAAAAATCATATCTATTACATTTAATAAATTAATTTGATAACGATATTATGGCATTAAGCATTAGAATTTAAAAAAACTACTGGAAAATGAAATCAAAAAAGACAACAAAAGAAACAATTACACACTTATATTCAAATAATAATCACATTTATCGCAATACAATTCATAATTGTCAAATTTAATATAGCACAATGTAAACAAAATAAATTTATATAAAATTAAATGTTAATCAAAAAGACATTTTTATACTTCTGTATCACCATTGTTGCATTTATGCTTTGAAAAAATAAATTTTAATAAATAAATACTCATTTTTTGATGAAATTTATAGATAAATACAAAATAAAGAGTAATTAATAGACATAAAAATTAATATAAGAAGATTAAATTAAAAATAGAGCAATAACATAACTTTTTTTACCTCTAAAACCATAATAATAATTTTATTTCACTAAAAATAAACACTTTTAGTTGTAATCCATCCTTAAGCATCCTATATTTAATACTTATTACAGTTAATTTTTATTCCTTTAAAATTGAGTCATATTTTTCTAGAAATTTAAAAGAGTCTCAAAACAGGTTGATGAATGAGCACATCACTGAATTAAGCAACATTATTTTGAAATGCAAAAGAATCACATATCTTGAAAAAATTCCCTTTTTATAAACAACCAGACATGATGGACTGTGGTCCTACTTGCTTACGAATGATAGCTAAATATTTTGGTAAAAACTATAGTTTACAACGTTTGCGGGATTTATGCGGCATCAATCGGTCAGGAGTATCACTATTAGGTATTTCGGAAGCAGCAGAAAAGCTCAAATTAAGAACCACCGGAACAAAATTAACCTACGAAGCCCTTATTACAGTTGACCTTCCATGTATTCTACACTGGACACAAAATCATTTTATAGTATTATATAAGATTCATAAAGGAAAACATTATATAGCCGACCCCGGCAAAGGATTAATTGTATATAATAGAGAAGAATTTATACAACGATGGACTAACACAAAGACTAACTTAATCAATGAAGGAATTGCATTGCTGATATCAGCTTCTCCTGGTTTCTATGAAGAAATAGGAGATAAAGATGACGCGTTGAATCTTTCTTATATGATGGGATACCTATTTAAATATAAAAGACTAATCCTTCAACTTTTCCTCGGTCTTGGTGTGGGTAGTTTAATTCAATTGATATTGCCATTTTTAACTCAATCAGTAGTTGATATAGGTATTAATACTAGAAATTTAAATTTCATGTATGTTATTCTTATCGCACAAACTATGCTTTTTTTTGGAAGATTAAGTGTGGAATTTATTCGTTCATGGATCTTGCTTCATATAAGTACTAGGATAAATATCTCTATTCTAACTGATTTCCTCATTAAGCTAATGAAATTACCCATGAACTTCTTTGATACAAAAATGACTGGAGACATCATGCAGCGAATGGATGATCAAAAGAGGATTGAAAGCTTTTTAACCGGCCCTGCGTTAAATACTATATTCTCTCTATTTAACTTATTAATTTTCGCTGTAGTACTCGCATATTATGATGTAACAATCTTTATGATCTTTTTGTTAAGCAGCATATTTTATTCAGGATGGGTAGCTATTTTCCTAAAAAAAAGGAGAGAACTTGATTTTAAAAGATTTGATATTTCATCTAAAAATCATAGTAACATAGTACAGCTTATTGCTGGCATGCAAGAGATCAAACTCAACAATTGTGAGCGCCAAAAAAGGTGGGAATGGGAGAGAATTCAAGCTAGCCTATTCAGTTTTAGCGTTAAAAGTCTTTCACTCGGTCAATATCAACAAGCAGGTGCATTCTTCTTAAATGAGGGTAAAAATATATTAATTACATTTTTAGTAGCTAAATCAGTGATAGAGGGTAACCTTACCCTTGGTGGCATGATGGCAATACAATATATCATTGGTCAGCTCAACAGCCCTGTAGAACAACTAATTTCTTTCTTACAACAATTACAAGATGCAAAAATAAGCATGGAGCGGCTCAATGAGATTCATCAAATGGAAGATGAGGAAAATCAAGATACAACCTACAGTAGAGAATTACCCTTTGATAGAAGTATCACTATAAAAGATATCACTTTTACCTATCCAGGAGCAGGAAACGAACCAGTTCTCAATGGAATTGATCTTAAAATACCAGAAGGTAAGACAACTGCTATTGTTGGCATGAGTGGCAGTGGCAAAACAACCATTTTAAAATTGCTATTAAGGTTTTATACTCCTCAAAAAGGAGAAATTAGAATTGGTGCTGGTTATCTTGAACAGATTAGCTACAGCTATTGGAGAAGCAAATGTGGGATTGTGATGCAAGAAGGTTTTATATTTTCAGATTCTATCGCGAGAAATATTGCTGTCGGTGATGAAGTTCCTGATAATGAAAAATTACGGCATGCTATAAAAGTAGCTAATATAGATGAGTTAATTGAGAATCTTCCATTAGGTTTAAATACTAAAATTGGAAGTGAAGGCAACGGAATTAGCCAAGGTCAAAAACAACGTATCTTGATTGCAAGAGCTGTTTATAAAGACCCGGAATATATATTTTTCGATGAAGCTACTAATGCATTAGACTCGATAAATGAGAAAATTATAATGAGTAATCTTCAGGAATTCTTTAAAGGACGAACAGTTATTGTTGTGGCGCATAGATTAAGTACAGTAAGAGATGCAGACAATATTATTGTAATTGACAAAGGGAGCATTGTAGAACAAGGCGATCACCACGCTCTGATAAAACTTCAAGGTGAATATTACCAATTAGTAAAAAACCAATTAGAACTAGGAGTGTAATTATGCAAGAATTTATACAATTTGGATCTGAATCGCAAGAACTCGACACTAGTATAGGTAAAAAAAAATTTATTGACTATCAGGTTAGTGAAGAAGTGGATGAAATAATCACATCAGTACCTGCATGGATAATTAGTTACGGTACGATATTAATTTTATTCATTATGATTATGTTACTTATTTTAGCGTCACTAATAAAGTATCCAGATGTTATTTCGACTTCATTAAAGGTTAATTCATCAAATTCCCCTAAAGCCATTCTAGCAAAACAAAGCGGGAAATTAGTAAAAATATTAGTTGTAAATGATGAACCAGTAAAAAAAGATCAGCTCCTTGGTTATATGGAAAGCACTGCTGATCAAGAAGAAGTAATAAAACTGTCCAAAAAATTAGTGCTTCTCAGTCATACACTACTTTCAGGAAATAATTTTGAAGCAATCCAATTCAATCCCGAAAGCACAAATCTTGGCGAATTACAGGCTGGATATCAGCTATTTTACCAGTCGTACTTTCTTTTTAAAGCTACTTTAAAAGGCGGCCACTATTTAAAACAAAGAGCATTCATCAAACGTGATCTTCAAGAAATAGATAAACTTAAAAATCAGATCTTCAATCAGCAAGAAATTCAGCAGCAGGAATTTGCCAATTCCAAGCAAGAGTATGAGGCATATAAAAAGTTAATGGCAAAAGGTGTAATCTCCATAAACGAATTTAAACAAGAAGAAAACAAATATCTCGCAAGTAAGCACCCTATACAACAGAGCACTACTGATATTTTGAATAATTATGGCAGTAGATTAGCTAAAGAAAAAGAAATTCTTGAACTTGACAATACTATCATTGAACAACGTGCTAAGTTTACTCAGGCATTAAATGTAATTATTAGTGAAGTAGAAGAATGGAAAATGACGTATCTTATTACTGCTCCTTTCGACGGTACTGCTATGTTAGTGGGACCAGTACAAGAAAATCAAAATGTTGAATTACATGAAGAATTGTTTATTGTCAATCCTGGAAATACTGACTTCTTCGGGGAGATCAATATCCCACAGGATAATATGGGTAAAATTGTGAAAGGCCAATCTACACTAGTTAAGATGAAGAGTTATCCGTTTGAGCAGTTTGGACTAATTAAAGGAAAGATAAGTTATCTTTCCAATACTGCATATAGAGATAGTGTATTTATTGCCCGAGTAGATTTTGATAAGTTTGAAAACAAAGATCCTTATCACAAAATTATTCTTAAAAATGGAATGGTAGCTGATGCAGAAATCATTACTGATGAAAATTCTTTACTTCAGAGATTTACAAGAAATATTATAAAAATGATAAATCATAATTAACAAATTAAACTTAATGAACTATTTATTTAGTAGTGTTTCAAGAACTGTTTCAATCTACATTAATGTTCTCAAAAGCTGCTAGACTCCTGAAGAATTCTAGCACCAGATTTAATAAATAATTGTGACTATACCAGTCCTCAATTATGGATTGGTATAGTTGCTTTTTTTTATAATGTTCTTAATAATCAAATACATCAGTTCATCAACGCCTGTTCAGAAGAAAATGCACTTTTGGTCTTGGTAATTTTGCAGATCTGGTAATATAGACCTTTAATAGGATTAGTGGTATGTGTTAGACATCTTCAAAGGGGCAAAAAATATGCAAAAGTATATTGGTATAAAATGAATCAGGGCACCCCTGTTACTTTATTACAACTTACCCTTACGCAGTAAAACTAACTTATTTCACAATGTAGTAACTTTCAGGAACATAATAAGTTGCTAAATATCTAAACGGAAGCTTTAAGTCTTTGAACCGCTTAAAACCAGTAAAATACCAGTTTGGATCATCAGGTTCTTGCCAGCAACTTTCAACGTCGTACAATTCGCGATTTAGCCACGTTTCTATACCATAAATACCAAGACCTAAAGCCTGTATGCGTTGGAGTACGATCTCGAACTCTTTTTCGTCGAAGTAAGGGATATCGGGAAAAAAAAGTTCGTCAGCGTGGGATGTGAGACCTTTAAAGACATGTTCATTTAAATAATTATCTTTTAGTTCTCTCAGCCGACGTCTTTCCATATCCATTTTTTCTATTACGCTAAGTTTGCGAGGAGTAAACCTATGTTTTGTTACATCTTGAATCGACCTCAGTTCAGCAAGATCCTTCCTCAGCCCGGTAATAAATTCCTGCAATAATACTACAACGTCATTATCTGTATCGAGCAGTCTGAGCGACAGTGCTTCTTCCTTCAAGAACTGTTTTTTTAAAACCAGCGGGATCCTGTAGTTTGAAGCCGTGAGTACACATGCCGCTTTGTACAGATATTCAATATATTCCAGAATGGATCTTTCATAATACACCTTCAGCTTTTTATAACTTTTAGATTTTTTAAATATCATTCGATAAGGCGCAAATCGCTGGGATTGTTCAATAGCCGTTGGGTCTATTGAATTTTCCATTTCATCAATCAAATATCTTTTCATCAGTTCCACCTTAAATGCAATGATTTTCTCTCTGACGCTGCAGGTATTTATTACAACTAAATCATTGGTGTCTTTAAAGAACTGCATCTCCTCTATAAACATATCGTAAGGATCATAGTATTCACGGGAAAATGCTTTCCTGGCTCTTTTGAAAGTGAAATAATAGGCAAATTCATAAATATTGGAATTCAGTTCGGTCATTTGACGGACCAGGCCCCTTATAAAAAGTTTTAAATCAAACTGGTCTTTGGCTGATACTTTTTTTAGAAGTATGTTTTCTAATGTTTTCATTTGAATATAATTGTCTTAAGCGGTTATGAAGCTATTATAAGTATTCATTGCTGTTTTTATGCGGTATCCTTATGGTTTCATCTATCTAAATTTTAGATAGTGTTTTTGATTATTATAATAATTAAGGACAGCGCTAAAATCAAGAAATATCTATCTGCCCCGGGCCAGCAGCAAGCCATGGTAATCGGTCTGATAATGCGTCTGCAGTGCATAAACTAAGGGCAGCAAAATCCTTTTTTCCAATTCGATACTCCAATTATAAATCGACATAATTTTAAAATTTAAGTCGTAAAAAAAATAGTAAGATTGTGGCAAGCAACACCAAACCGCATAATACAAACCATATGGCTGGTGTCGCTTTTTTAGTCACTGCGGTCCGTTCTGTATGATCTTTTTCAGAAATGTTCGATTCAAATTGTGAATCATTGGTTGCTTTTGTTTTTAATAAAGAAGAGGCACTTTCTTTTTTTAGCCCTTTCATATCGCCACTGATCAGCACCTTTTCTGCCTCCCCTTCAAAACCAGTTGATGCGGAGTATTTAAATGGCCCTTTTGGCCATAGCTGTACCTGGTAATCGTGGCTGGTAGAATCCGTAAAAAAAGTAAGTGACTGGGCTTCCAGTAACACTTGTTCAGTTTCTGCAAGAGACATATTGGAGGCGCTTGAAAACTCTTCTTCGTTGCTGTTACTAGTAGAATTGCGTTGCAGCAAACCGCAGCTGATCAAACAGAGGATGAGCACACAGCTTGAGATGACTTTGAAATTTTTCATAATCGCCTCCCCCCTTCCTTCACCCAGTCAGCCAACCGGTAAATAGTGCGGATGTGCCTGCGTTTAATATACACCCCATCTCCTTCCCTGCTGCCCGAAACATTGGCATTCCCTTCTACCGAAATGCACCAGTCGCCATCCTGTTTAATGACAATGCCTGCGTGTGCTATCCGCTTTAATTCCGGAAAGTAGATGCCCAGCACATTACCAGGCAAATACGATTTCGTAATTCTCGATTGAGGGAACAGATCTGGCGACCAGGCCGAGGTTGGCTTTGCAAAACCTGCCATGCGGTAAGTCCAGCTTACAAAAGCAGCGCACCAGGCATAGCCCTTTCCCAGCCCGGTAACGGCAAGGTAGCTTTCTACAGCCTGCCCGTCGTTATGACCAGTTACCTCCCTTACCCCTGCCTGCCCCTGGGCAATTTTGATAATTTTTTCCCTGTTTAGCGATTCCTGACTTAACAGATAGCCACCAGGCTGCCCATTGCTGCCAGTAACAGCGAAACAAACGAAAGCCAGTACAAACCAATTTGCTGCCATGTTTTCAAAGTGTTAAAATGTAAAACCATTTTTTCTACCGGCGGCAAACCCGACATCAGCCAGAAGCGCTGTAACAACCACCAGCATAAGGCGGTAATCAGCATAAAAGAGATCAGGCTCAGCACTACCAGCAACCAGATGCTTTGGTCTATACTGCCTGCCGTGCCGTCGATATGTCTTAACCATCCCGGGGCAAAAAACCAGGTAACCAGTAGCAGCAGGAACACGGCAAAAATTGGTAAGCTTTTCAATAATGATTTGATCCTGGCCTGAACCAGTTGATAAAACGTAGGGTTTACCTGAACAATGGGCATAGTATACCCAGGCAACCTAAATGATAGATTATTCATAGTAATTATTTTTAAAGAATAAATTGATTTTAGTTAGTTAAAGAAACCCGGCAGGGTCTCATAAACACTGCCGGGATATCTTCAACATTAGGCAATTAGTTTTACCAGGCCTAAATACTGGCTGATTGATACGCGTTTTCCATCCGGAGAAACCAGTATGATCCAGCAATGCAGGCTGTCCCCTACATAAACTTCGGGCAGTTCTTCTGCCCTTGACAGCTCACTGCGCAGGGCAGCACCTTCCAGGGCAATAAACCTGTCTTTTTCTACATTGTAAAATAAGATGGTCATCACATCACTCACTGATGATGTTTTACCCGGGTACTTGCTCAGCTCCCACGAAACTGTTACCAGTGCCCCTGCACTTGCAGCAACTTTTGCCTGCCATGCAACGTCCAGCGAACTCTCGTCGCCATTACTGATCACCAGCTTTGTGAAATCTATCTTGTAGTTTGGATAGACCCCGGTAATCGCATTTTCCAGGTGATACTTAGAAGCTACGTTCATTGGTGTCTTGTTTTTACCAGAGTTTTTGTACCCCAGGGCAATAACAGCCCCAATCCGCTTTAGTAGCGTGGTGACCAGTCCAAACCTCATGCGCTGATCTGCCTGCTGCAAACTGGCTGGTTTGTTAGACCGTGTCGGCCTGCCTTTAATCACATATGTTTCTTTCCATTTGGAAGCTACAATTGTGTCGATTAATCCTCTTACGACCCCCATCGGGCCGGGTTTAAAAGTTCCCATAATTTTAATTTTTAAATTGTTTATAAATTTGTTAATTCGAGTTGTCTGGCCACCGGTAGCTTTGAACTCGTTGAACAAATGTAGAACAGATATTTATAACTACCTAATTTTCAAAGCCTTGCTGCCGTACGTTGCTGTACATTGCCTATTCTTGCCGATCAAATGCACTTCAGCTATTTCACATTCTATTGAAAACATCGTACACCTTGTTCTGGACGCAGCCGTTGGAACAAACCGCCGCATCAAAATCATGGCAATTTTTTCAATTCCAAATCACGTTTTTTGTATACTTCAGATTTCAGATAGTACACATACCTGCCAAATTTTTCAGAGCGCACAGCATTGTTTTTTCTCCAGTTATACATTGTTCTCTTCGAGGCACGGAAAATCTCCATCACCTCGTGTTCAAGCAGCCATTCATCAGGTTCAGCAGGCACCTGCTGTAACTGATTGGTTTGATTAGCCAGCAGTGTTTCGCACAGAGACTTTACATTGTCGTTTAAACTTCTTAGCGCATAAAGGATTTCCAGTAAAATTTTATTAATTCCAATTGTTTCCATAATTAAAAGATTAAAATGAGACCATTATAAATATTGAATTTGCTTACCATAGCAATTTGCCCGTGTAAATGCTGGTGGCAATGCGCATGCGATCGTCCGCAATAAACGAGAAATACGTGTGCACCTCGTATCCATGCGCTATCCCGGTTAAGGGCAGTTGTTCTGCTCCCTGGTTCCTGCGTGCACCCGCTGTCAGGTATATTGCCTGATTAAGCACTGGGAAATAAGCTACCAGCATCACCTGATCTGTCCAGTGTGCACCCCGTACTTCCCCTTCCTGGTCCCAGGTAAAAGACAGCCCGCTTTCGGTAACCACTACCATTGGATTTGGCGGCAAGGGCATTTTACCGCTTGTCAGCAGCACTTTTTCGTAATCAATTTCCAAATCGGGATAAGTTCCTTTTACCGCATTCTTCCGCAGGTAGGTGTAAACTTCATTGTACTGGTTGGTTTTCCGCTTTTTTGCAATCAGCTCATAACCGATATTGATAAAAGATTTTAACGGTTTTAAAAACATTGAAACAATTTTTGTTGCCATCCAGCCTGCACGCTGCATCGGGGATGGTGGATTGTTGTTAACGCCGATGGTCCTGGCCACCAAAACGTCATTTAATAAATAATAAACTACTCCGCCCAGCTTTCCTCTGTACTGGGGTTGGTTACTTCCTCCTACTGTTGCCATGATACTATTGATTTATGTGAATAATGATTAAAATTTGTTTTCAAAACCCCTTCTGTAAGCCACCGCACTGATCTTTAGCCATTTACTACCTGACCTGACAAGCAGATCGATTGTCTATTCCTGATTTCACTTGACAAAGTTTAGGTTAACCCTTAAATTTAAACAAGTATGGAAAAGCCAAGAAAAGGATCAAAAGGTGGTCGGTTAACCATCTATGATGACAGTTTTAAAATCGCGG